>Ga0256407_10009711_pt1 | contig 13695 bp, 10 predicted proteins | sample RumenRJG_04DNA_FD_193489 | JGI IMG/M metagenome (GOLD analysis project Ga0256407, IMG submission 193489) | Bovine rumen microbial communities from Lethbridge, Alberta, Canada - RJG_04 | ecosystem: Host-associated > Mammals > Digestive system > Stomach > Rumen | place: Canada: Alberta... | reverse complement strand
TCAGCATCGACACCGGCAAGAGCGGACAGTTCATCAAAGGTCTTAACGCTGGTCAGGCCAGCGCCAACCCCGTTTGGAATGTGTCGGGCATCTCTTCGCAATACACCGTCGATGGCGCACTTACCGATATGACAGCCAGCGAGTCGACTGGCGATGAAGAAGAGCCTGTCACCAATGCTGTCGAGGGTCTCATTGCCTTCACTGGCGACTATACCCAAGGCGACTTCACCTTGGCCGACTGTCCGCAGAAGGAAGCCAAACTGGGCGACCCACGCTGGATAATTGAGGAGGAACCAGTCGACATCGTCATCAATGCTGCCGACGGTCAGGACCTTACCTCTCTGTTGAATGCCGAACTGGCCAAGGGGGCCGCTCCCAAGAGCATCACCTTCAATCTGGAACAGGATGCCAACTACACGGTCAGTGGAACGCTCAACATCTCCTGTCCATTAAATATTTTAGGTGCCAACAGCAGCATCGATGCTTCTGCCCTGACAGGGCCGATGATTCTGGTCAATACTCCCAAAAAAGACGAACCAGATGAGAACGGTTTCTATCCTATGGGCGACATTGTCATCTATGGCATTTACGTCAAAGGACTCTCGACCCAGTTCTTCTATGGAAATGGCATCAAGAGTTTGTTCTCTAATTTCCATCTGGATTACAGCATCATCGAGATGAATGGCGGCGGCAAGAATATTATCGACTTCTCCGGAGGCGGCGTAGTGGGCTCCTTAAGGATGTACAACACCACCATCTATTCCAAAACACCGCACACTGGTTTCATCTATAGTTCACAGTCGGGCAATAAGGCTACAGAAGCAGGATGTGAAAGTCAGTCTTTCACCTTGGAAAACTGCACATTCTACAACGTGGCTAACGGCAAGAATACCTTCAATCACCGCCAGAGCGGACAGAAATGGCTGAAGTTCGAAATATTTAACTGCGTGAGCATCAACACAGGCAAGAGCGGTCAGTTCGTCCGTGGCATGAATGCCGGTCAGGCCAGTGCCAACCCCTCTTGGAATGTTTCGGGCATCTCCTCTCAATACACCGTTGACGGTGTTCTCACTGATGTGACAGCCAGTGAATCGACCGGCGACAGTGAAGAACCTGTTATAAGTCCCGTCGAGGGCGTGATTGCGTTCGAAGGTGACTACACCACAGGCGACTTCACCATGGCCAGCTGTGCCCAGAACAACGCACGTATTGGTGACCATCGCTGGTTGACCAGCATCTCGGAGATTGCCTTTGAAATCACCGACGAGGGCGGTTACGCCACCTATTTTAACAACGAACATGCCTATGTAATGCCCGAGGGTGTCGTTGGTGGTCCTGTTGTCAAGCTGGAGAACAACAAGTCAATTGTCGATTACATCTATAAGGCTGGTGACGTCGTTCCTGTCGGCACACCATTGGTGCTCAAGGGTGAGGCCAAGGCCTACACGGCTGTCATCACCAATGAGAAAGGAACGGCACCTGCCAACAACCTGCTTTGGGGCTATGATGCCTTCTATCCGAAGGCAAGCGGTTCCTCGCTCTATTTCTACAAGCTGAGCCGCTCAACGGTCAACGACGTCAAGAAATTGGGCTTCTTCTGGTTCACCCCTGATGGACACACCAACCTGTGTGGACTCAATAAGGCATACCTGATCCTCAACAAAGAAGAGGCAGCCAACTTCTTCATCCTCCTGGATAACGAGACCGATGCTATCGTCGAGGTTAATACCGACAGCGACAACAGCCGCGAGGTGTATACCATCAGTGGCGTAAGGGTGAACAGCGACCGCCTCACACCAGGCATTTATATTATCAATGGAAAGAAAACTGTAGTCAAATAATAACACAACAAGATATGAAAAAGTATTTGAAACCGAGAATTGCCGTACAGGACATCGAATCCGCCGCTTTTCTTGAAGAGGCAATCAGCAATTATGACAACTTTGGTGATGGCGACCAGTTGGCCAATGAGGCTATGCAGGACCAGTTTGAGAATACCTCTCACAATAGTAGTCCTTGGGACGATCCTGAGAAATAACCTCTTGATTCTGAATTGACAATTCTTAACCTGGCTTACCTTTGGGAAAGCCAGGTTTTTTCGACCTCTTCGCTCAACTTCTGCAACTTCTGAACTCCTCCCAACTAGCAAAAGTTGAGTTAAAGCTTTAATTTACCGAACTATTGTTAAAAAGATGTGTTTTATTTTGTATTCAACTGCGTTTTGCTTAATTTTGCAAACGATTATGGCCTGTTCTGTTTAAGGACAGGCAAGCAATAGGTAAATTAGGAAATGTGTAGGAATAGAACAAGAACTATTGGTCTTTTGCCCATATTTGTCATCTTGACAATGATTGGCTGCAAACACCACCCCACGATGAAGGAGATGGGCGTGGTGCTCGACACACTGACCACCGATACCACCGCTATCCTGAGCGACTCTGCCCTGCAGGCCCATTGCTCGGTGTCGCTTCAGCTCCTTACCTTTGCCAACAAGGAATATGCTCCGCTCAACGACAGCCTGCTCCATGCCGATATCCTCTCGCCCGACTACTTGTCGCTCAGCGACAGGCATTTCTCGCCAAGAGAAGCCGTCGACTCTTTCGTGCGACGCTATATCGATGACTACCGCGAGTTCTACACTGGCATCTATACTGACGAGGCGAATGCCGAGGCAGCATCTATCAGTTTTAAAGTGAAGACGAGTATGGAGGAAGGCAAGGACAGCACCTTGAGCTACATGGCCAAAATATCCAATTGCCAGGGCGCCATCACCACCGACTACACGGTATGCCTGAACCTTGACCTGGCCACCAAGCGCATTCTCAGGTTGGAAGACATCTTCGTGCATGGCGCGGAGCGCAGCATCACCGATGCCATTGTCTCGAAACTGCAGAAACAGGCAGCGGTGAAATCGCTGGAGGAATTGCGTCAGGCGGGCTTCTTTATCAACAGCGAGCCCTACCCCACCCAGAATTTCATCCTCAAGGACAACACCATCACCTTCGTTTACGTTATGGGCGAGATAGCCGACCGCTCGAAAGGTGAGATTGAAGTGGAAGTCAAGAACTCTGACCTGAAAAACCTTTTCAAGCGATGAACCAGATACAGAAGTATTTTACCGGTCTTACAGCCGACCAGATACGACAATTCAATGAATTGTACCCACTCTATGAGGACTGGAACCAAAAGGTGAACGTCATCTCGCGGAAAGACATCCAGTACCTCTACGAGCATCATGTGCTCCACTCCCTGGCCATCGCCTACGGCCTTAATCCCACGGCCGGAACAAAGATACTTGACTTCGGAACCGGTGGTGGTTTCCCGGGGATTCCCCTCGCCATCCTTTGGCCTGAATGCGAATTCCATCTTATCGATGGAACTGGGAAGAAGATACGCGTCGTGGAGGAGGTGGCCAAGGCCATCGCACTGCGCAATGTATCGGCCACGCACATCCGTGGTGAGGAGGAACGCGGAAAATACGACTTCGTGGTGAGCCGTGCCGTCATGCCCCTGCCCGACCTGGTGCGCATCGTGAGAAAGAATATCTCGCCCGTGCAAAAGAACGCCATAGCCAACGGCATCTTCTGCCTGAAGGGTGGCGACATACGTGATGAGATTGCGCCTTTCCGCAACAGCATTGAGGTGATGCCTATCAGCGACTGGATAGAGGAAGAGTGGTTCAAAGAAAAATATCTTATATATCTGCCATTATGATCAAGATACAACGATTTGTGTGCAACATGCTGCAGGAGAACTGCTACGTGCTGAGCGACGAAAGTGGCGAGTGCGTGGTAGTGGATTGTGGAGCCTGGTTTGAGAACGAGCGCAAGGCCATCGTGGATTACATCCGTGACAACCACCTCACCCCGAAGCATCTGCTGTCGACGCATGGCCATTGCGACCATAACTTCGGCAATAACACCATCTACGATGCCTTCGGGCTCTCGCCAGAGGTGCACAAAGACGACCTGACGCTGATGGACAAGTTGCCACAGCAGTCGGTGTTGTTCATCAGCACCAAGCCTCCCTACCCCTTCCCCGCTCCAAGCAGATTGCTGACCGATGGCGACAAGATCAGCTTCGGTCACCACACCCTTCATGTGATCCATACACCCGGGCATTCCAGAGGGTCGGTCTGCTTCCATATCATGGACGAGCACATCCTGCTCACGGGCGACACCCTTTTCCACTTGTCGATAGGCCGCACCGACTTGGAAGGTGGCAGCATGATGCAAATCATCCAAAGCCTGAGGTCGCTGGCCCAGTTGCCCGACGAGACTCAGGTGTTGCCCGGCCATGGCAATGTCACCACGATTGGAGATGAACTGCGACTGAATCCCTATCTCGATCGATGACAGAGAAAATCATACTCGGAATCGACCCAGGCACCAACGTCATGGGTTATGGTGTGGTGAAGGTGGAAGGCAATCATGCTTCGATGATGGCCATGGGCGTCATCGACCTGAGGAAGATGGGCGACCCCTATCTGAAACTGGGACACATCTTCGAACGCATGACGGGCATCATCGATGCTTTCCTGCCCGACGAAGTGGCCATCGAGGCGCCTTTCTTCGGCAAGAACGTGCAGTCGATGCTGAAACTCGGAAGGGCCCAGGGCGTGGCTATTGCGGCAGCCATCCACCGCGACATCCCCATCCACGAGTATGCACCACTCAAAATCAAGATGGCCATCACGGGCAACGGCTCGGCATCGAAAGAACAAGTGGCAGGCATGCTCCGACGCCTGCTCAACATCAGCGATGACGACATGCCCCGATTCCTGGATGCCACCGACGCCCTGGCCGCCGCTTATTGCCACTATCTGCAGATGGGCAAGCCCTCGTCGGATGCCCATTTCCGTGGATGGAAGGATTTCGTGAACAAGAACAGAGACAGAGTATGCAAGCAACCATCAAAATAAAGGCTGGCGTGCCCCGTATGCCCAAATGGCGTATGGCGGCTCCGGTTGACTTCGAGGCGCTCTCGGATGAGCACATCGCCATCGTCGGAGCCAACGGCTGCGGCAAGACCATGCTGGTGGAAATGCTTGTGGGCCGACACCCCTTGTTGGGGCAGGACCCTGTCTATGATTTCTCGCCAAGCAAGAGGGAACTGGCTGCCGAGAATATCAAATATATCACCTTCCGCGACTGCTATGGTGGTGACAACGACTCCACCTACTACCTGCAGCAGCGGTGGAACCAGCATGATATCGACGAGGAGACCCCGACTGTGGGTGAATTGCTCGAACAGGAGTTTCTCCTCACAGGGAAAGACATGCCCGAAAGACGCGCTTTCCAAGAGCATCTCTACCAGCTCTTCGGCATGGATGCCCTGCTCGACAAGTACATCATCCTGCTGTCGAGTGGCGAACTGCGGAAGTTCCAACTGACGAAGGCGCTCTTCTCCCACCCACGCATCCTGATGATGGACAACCCATTCATCGGACTCGATGTGGTGGCACGCGGACAGTTGGACGACCTGCTGACCACCCTTTCCAAGGAGCAGGCCCTGCAATTGGTACTGGTATTGGCGAAAACCGACGACATACCCGGCTTCATCACCCATGTGGTAGTGGTAGACCAAATGCTCGTGGGGACGAAGATGCCCGTTGCCGAATATCTCCGCGTGAAGAAACCGCGGCCCGCCAGCGTGCTCACCAACGAGAAGCGCGATGCTCTGCTCCGATTACCCTATAAGGCAGACGAGTATCATGCCCGAGAAGTGGTGAGGTTGCGCAAGGTATCCATCCGATACGGCGAACGCACCATCCTACGCGAGCTGGACTGGGTGGTGATGAACGGAGAGCGGTGGGCCCTCAGCGGAAGCAATGGTTCGGGAAAGTCGACCCTGCTGAGTCTCATCTGTGCCGACAACCCTCAAGGATATGCGAGCGACATCACCTTGTTCGATATCCCCCGTGGTTCGGGAGAAACCATCTGGGACATCAAGCGCCATATCGGCTACGTGTCGCCAGAGATGCACCGCGCCTATCGCAAGGACATGCCGGCCATCCGCGTGGTGGCCAGTGGCCTGAAAGACTCGGTGGGTTTGTATGTGAAACCCACTGAAGAGGAATATGAGCAGTGTCGTTGGTGGATGGACCTCTTTGGCATAGGCCATCTGCACGACCGCAACTTCATGAGTATCTCAAGCGGTGAACAACGGCTCGTGCTGTTGGCCAGGGCATTCGTCAAAGACCCCGAGCTGCTCATCCTCGACGAGCCACTTCACGGACTCGACGATGCCAACCGACAGTTGGCAAAGGACATCATCGAAACATTCTGTCAGCGACAGAACAAGACCTTGATCATGGTGACCCACTATGCTGAGGAATTACCTCCCTGTATCGACCATCATCTTGAATTGAAGAAGAATTAACAAGAATAGAAACCAAATCAACAAATAGAATTATGAGACGACTTTTCATTTCGTTCGCACTGCTCTTTGCCGTCGCTTTTGCCTCGGCACAAGAAGCTGTATCCACAGATTCAGTGGCCTATCTTGAAGCATTACGCATGGCCAGGGAAACCTCTGAGAATACCTCTAAATCGCTTGAGGAAAGAAAAATCGCACGTTTCAAACAGTTCGCTCTCGAATATCTTGGAACACAAACTCTCAAACGTGATCCCAAAAGCGACATAGGTCCACTCAACGAGCAGGCCTTGGCGCTCTACAAGTTCATCAATGCCTACGAATACCAGCTGACCATTTCCAACAAGAAAGCGCGCCAGAACGTCATCGAGACGTTCAAGCAAGTGAGTCTTGCCAATCCGCTTTTCAACGATCCCAACAAGGAATATGTGCTGGCCTACATCACCAACGAAGGCTACCTCACCAAGTTCTCGCTTGACACCGACTGGGTGGCAGCCTACAAGGAAATCGAGCGGATTTATTCTGCACAATGATTCCATGGAGTTGAGCGAATGCGAAACTTCATCCATTAATATAATAAGAGCGAGGTCGAAACCGGCCCCGCTCTTATTTCATTAATCTGCTTTCAGTTCCAAAGTCGCCTGCCGTAGGTCGACGCCCTTGGCCGTCAGACGGATGCTGCCAGGATTCTTTTTCGCTTGGAGCACCACCAGGCATTTGCCCGCGAACGCTTTCCGGTTGTCGGCTTTGAATCGCTCCATCGATGTCTGCAGGCCATTGTCCACGCCTGCGATGGTGGCATTCCCCTCTACGGAGAAGAACACCTGGTTCTCAGCATTCGGACAAACGTTACCCTCTTTGTCTACAATCTCGACGGTGACGAAGGCGAGGCTCTTTCCATTGGCATAGATGGCATTACGGTCGGAGGTCAACCGGATATGGTCGGGGGCGCCGGCGGTGCGTATCACCTGTTCACGCACCTGCTTTCCATCCTTGCGTGCCACCACCTTCACCTCGCCAGGCTCAAAGGTCACCCGCCACATCACATGATACTGGTGCGAGTCGGCCTTCTTTCTCACTCCTTGGCTCTTGCCATTAATGAACAGTTCTACCTCGTCGGCCTGGTTGTAGTAGCACCACATGTCTATGGTCTGGCCTTCTATCCAGTTCCAATGGGGAAAGAGATGGAGCACAGGCTTTTCGGTCCACTCGCTCTGGTACATATAGTACGAATCCTTGGGGAAGCCAGCCAAGTCGATGATACCGAAATAGCTGCTTCGGGCCGGGAAGGCGTAGGGCGTGGGCTCACCGATATAGTCGAACCCTGTCCAAATGAATTGTCCACCAACGAAGTCGTTGTGCTTCACCACGTCCCAGGTCTCCTCGTGTGTACTGCTCCATGAGGCGTGCATATTGTCGTAGGCGCTGCATTTGAAAGAGGGGTCGGTATATGGCAGCCACCACTCCTTGGGGGCCACATACACAGAGTCGCTGGGCATCATGTAGAAGCCACGGGTCTGCAATGCCGATACGCTCTCGCTGAAGATAAACGGCTTGCCCGGGAAATTCCGGGGTACATCTTTCACCCATTGGTGGTGATAATTGAAACCGATAATATCGATGGCACCACTTTTGAACAGATGGTTGCCTGGGTCGGGCTCATTGCACCCAGCCGTGATGGGACGTGTGTCATCGAGTTTTCTCACAATCTCGGCCAGGTGACGTGTGAGAAGCGAGTTCACGCTCAACTCCCCTTCCTTGGCCAGGGTTGATGCGTCATGACCCGCATTGAGAATTAGGTTGGCCTGCTCGAGAGTCAGTGTGTCGGCCTCGGCCGACGACCACTGCTCGAGCACCTCGTTGCCAATACTCCACATCAGGATGGATGGATGGTTGCGGTCGCGCTTCACCAGGTCGGCGAGGTCGCGCTCATGCCATTCGTCGAAGAAACGGGCATAGTCGTTCTGTGTCTTCTTGCGTCTCCACATGTCGAACGACTCATCCATCACGATAAAGCCCATGGTGTCGCACATATTGAGCAGTTCGGGTGCCGGTGGGTTGTGCGAGCAACGAATGGCGTTGACACCCATCTCCTTGAGAATGGTGAGTTTACGATGGATAGCGTCCTCGTTGATGGCGGCACCAAGGCAACCTAGGTCATGATGCTCGCACACGCCATTGATCTTCATCGATTTCCCATTGAGTGAGAATCCCTTTTGTGCATCAAATCGGAAGGACCGGAAACCGGTGGTCGTGACATAGGTGTCTATCACCTCCTTCCCCTTCATCAGCTCAGTCCTCACGGTGTATACGTAGGGGTCTTCTATCGACCAGAGATGTGGTCGCCTCACTTTCAACTTGTCTGTAGCACGTGACGAAGTGGATGTGGCTACTGCATTGCCTTTGTCATCAAGAATGGTGTTACGCACTTTGCAGAATGGTTGCGGGTAATCGATTGCAAAATCAGACGTCACGCTCACGATACCATTTGCTTCAGTCACCACGTGGACGCCCCAATGGTTGAAATGCGAACTAGGTGTTGTGGTAAGCCATACATGACGATAGATGCCGCAACCGCTGTACCACCGTGAGTTGGGCTGGTCGCTGTTATCCACTTTGACGGCAATGATGTTCTCAGCACCTTTAATAATATAAGGTGTGATGTCGTATTCAAAAGAACTGTATCCGTAGGGACGGAACCCTACTTGCCGACCATTCACGTAGACGGTAGAGTTCATGTATACTCCGTCGAATTCTATGAAGTAGCGGTCGGATGTCTCGACTTTGAAATGCTTGCGATACCATCCAATACCACCAGGAAGAGCACCACCACCAGCGCCCGAGGGATGTGATGGCAGGAAATCACCTTCTATAGCCCAGTCATGAGGAAGGTCGAGCCGTCGCCAAGATGAATCATCATAATTGGTGTCAGACATTGAAACAGAATCACCCAACGTGAACAGCCATCCCTCATCAAAGCACTTGCGGTCTCTAGCCGAGACCACAAGTGAAATTGCTGAGGCAATAAGAAATAAAAAAGTCTTTCTCATCATTTTCTCACTTCATCGTAAAGTTACCAATCAATTACAGTTGCACCTTGACCTCCTTGCCACTGTAGTTGACCAACTGTCCGGCTGGATTGTCGAGATTGAGGGGCATGGGCTTGTCTTTCGAAACCACCACGACATTGAACGACCGGTTCTTCAACATGCCTTTGAACGAACCGTTTCGCTTGCCGAAGGTCAGGGTCTTGGTAGATTCGTCGTAGGAAATCTTGATGGTGGCATATTTGCCCTTCTCATAATTGTAGTTGGTACCTTCGTCCTCGTAAAGTTCGAAGCATCCATCGGCACCCTCATAGACATAGAGGTTGATAATATCGGCGGGTTTCTCGTCGCACCATTCCATCTCTGGACCGAAAGGCACGATGCTGCCCTCACGCACAAAAACCGGAATTCTTTCGTATGGTGCATCGACAATGATGCGCTGTCCGCCATTCACGAAATCGCCGGTATAGAGGTCGTACCACCCACACTGCTTGGGGAAATAGACGCTACGGCTACGCTCCTTGTAATACCCCACCGGACAAGCCATGAAAGCCGGACCGAACATCCACTGGTCGGGAATGTCGTATACGTTCTCGTCGCCATTGAAGTCCATGGCCAGACCACGCATCATGGTATAGTCGTTGAAGTGCACCCATCCTGCCATGGAGTAGAGATATGGCATCATGCGGTAGCGCAACTTGTCGTACCATACGATGGTCTTGTATGCGGGATGGTTGTCGGGAGCGATGTTCCACACCTCGCGAAGCGGCCATTGGCCGTGAGCACGGTAAAGAGGAATGAAACAGCCAAACTGGTTCCAGCGTGCCTGAAGCTCACGCCACTCGGTGAGGTCGGCACTCTCCACACCCGTCTGGTCGAAGTCTTGCTGCGCCTTCACGTAACGGCTTTCCACGGAGAAACCACCCTGGTCCATTCCCCAGAAAGGAAGTCCACTCATTGAGTAGTTGAGTCCGGCAGTCATCTGTGCACGCATGTCCTCCCAGCGTGTGCCGATATCGCCCGACCATGTGGCAGTGGAGAAACGCTGCTCGCCTGCAAAACCGCTGCGGGTGAGCAAGAACACGCGCTGGTTGGGATTCACCGAACGTTGGCCGTTGTAGATGGCGTCGGCATTGACTATGGAATAGGCATTGAAATACTCGGTTGACGTGCCGAGCGCCGTGGGACCCGAGAGGGCCTTTCTGTACCAAACGGGGGTACAATCGCGCACATTGGGTTCGGAGGCATCCATCCACCAGGCATCGATGCCGAATTTGTATTTCGTGTAGAGGTTTTCGTCCATCTGACGCCAGAACATCTTGCGTGCCCCTGCATCATAGGCATCATAGAACGACCCCGTATACCCGAGCCAGTCGTGGATGTCGTCGGTGATGGCCTGTTTGTAGATCCAGCCCTTGCTTTCGAGTTCCTTGTAATTTTTTACCGTATCATAGAACTTGGGCCATACCGAGATCATGAAGCGTCCATGCATTTGGTGCACGCTGTCGAGCATGGCCTGCGGATTGGCATAGCGAGAGGTCTCAAACTCATGGCTACCCCAATCGGGCAAGGGCCAGTAGTTCCAGTCTTGCACGATATTGTCGATGGGGATATGCCTTTTCCTGAACTCGGCCAGATTGTCCTCGATGTCGCCACTGCTCTTGTAGCGCTCGCGGCTTTGCCAGAATCCGAGCACCCATTTGGGATAGAGCGATGCTTTGCCGGTGAGTGTGCGGTAGCCGCTGATCACCTCATCCATGTTGTTGCCGGCAATGAAGTAGTAGTCCATGTCGCGGCTCATCTCACTCCAAATGCTGATGTTTTTATTCTTGTTGCCCTCATAGGGAGGAGCCACACGCAGACCACAATAGCTCACGCCACCATCAGGTTTCCACTCAATGCGCAGTTGAGTCTTCACCCCTTTCTGCAGTTGGGTGGCAAATTTCCAGGAATTGGGGTTCCAGGCTGTGCGCCAACGCTCGGCAACCACTTCCTTGCCACCGATATACACCCTCATGTATCCAGCATAGTAGAGAATGAAATGATACAGGTCGGTGGCCGGTGCCTCGATGAATCCGTCGTAGACCACTGTAGCCCCGTCGAAATTGAAATTCTTAGGCAGGTTCTTGATGCCACCATCATCGGTGGCATTTCCAATCTTGGACGTCGACGGACAGTCGTATTCAAAATAGATGGAGTCTTCGCCCCTCACTATTTTCTGCCCGTCCTTATCCACATAGGTTCCGGTAAGTTGGCCCGGCTTGCCATTCTTGTCGTAGAGTTTGAAGGCCCTGTTCAGTTGCAGATAGTCCTGCGGATTTCCCCAACGGCAGAGGCTGTAGCTGTCCCAGAGCAAGCCATAGTTCAGGTTGCTCATCACGAAGGGCACGCTCACCTTGGTGTTATATTGATAGAGTTCCTCATTCTTGTCGAGCATGTTGAATTCCTCGGCTTGGTGTTGTCCGAGTCCATAGACGGCTTTCAAGTCAGACTGCGGTTCGAAGAGCAGGTGCCAGGTGAGCCCGTTGAGTTCCTGCTCAGAGAGTGTTCGCTGGCAGACGCCCAACTCACGCTCCGGCACACGGAAAGGCTTGAAGGTCTTGCCATTTTTCGCCTCCTTGAGCAACTGCTTGCCATTGGCATCAAGGAAAGTGACATCGCCGCTCTTCTTGTCGACAACGGCCTGCACATTCTTCGCCTTCACATACACCTTCTGGGCGTCCTCATCGACGGAGAACTGCGGTTTGCCCTTTTGAGGCACAATGATGAGACTGTTCTTCTCGGGCAAGGCGTTCTCGCTTGTGGCCCTCACGCGGATAATGTTGTCGTTGACCACTTGCAGGCATACGACCTTGGCGCCATCGGCTTTTGGCGACTCTGGTGAGACGGTCACGCAATTGCCGTTTTTCACTATCTCAGCGGCACTGAGGCCCAATGCGCATGTACATAGAAAGGCTGAAATAAGAATTTTGAATCTTTGCATAATGATGAATAGTTATTTAGATTGTTTGTTTCGGTTTTTCACACTGCTGTCACGAATCTTGAGAATCATGGGCACCACCTCATGGTAAATGGTGGTGTCGCCATTGATATTGCGGAGCAAGAGTTCACAGGCTTTCTTGCCCTGGATATGGGCCTGGTCCATGATGGCCGACAGTTTTGGAGTGACGAAAGCCGCACTGTCGCCATCGGTGAACCCCATGATAGCCACATCGTCGGGGATGGCGAGTTCCTTGCTCTTGATGGCATCAAAGGCGGCGTAGGTGATGATGTCGTTGAATGCCAGTATGGCATCAGGCGGATTCTCCGACTCAAGGAGCTTGAGGGTGGCATTACGGGCCACATCGAAGTCGATTTTATCGCAAGCCACCAGTTCGCGCTCTATTGGGATGCGGTTGTCGCGCAGCGCCTCCAGATAGCCATGCTTGCGTCGTTTCACCATATCGAGGTGGTTGGGGCCTCCGATGAATGCGATGCGTCGGCAGCCATTATCGATGAGGTGCTGGGTGGCTTGCTGTGCGGCCTCGGCGCCATTGGCCACTACCTGCGAGAACAATTCGGGCAGGCATGTACGTGCGAAGAATACCAGGGGTATACCCATATCGTGTATTTCCCTGAAATGCGAATAGTCGATGGTGTCTTGCGACAGGCAGGCAATGATTCCCTCCACGTGCATGGAGATGAAGTTGTCGACAGCCCTCTCCTCAAGGTTATAGTCCTCATGGCTGTTGCAGCTGAAAACGGAATAACCATTTTGGCGAGCATACTCCTCTATTCCGTCAAGGACGGCAGCATAATAGTGAGTAACCAGATTCGGGACTACAACTCCAATATTTCGAGGAGCCTCCTTGCGCAGGCTTTGGGCAAAAGGATTGGGGCGGTAATTGAGTTTCTTGGCGAGGTCTTTCACTCGTTCTCGCATTTCCTCGCTCACCTCATGGCTACCTCTGAGCGCCCTTGACACAGTGGCAATCGACACACCCAGTTTGTCGGCCAAATCTTTTAAAGAAGTGCGGCGTTGTTTCATAATTATGGCAAAATTAGTAAGAATTTCGGAATTACGCAAACGTTTACGTATCATTTTCCACAAAAAAATGCGATAATGGAAAAAATAAATAGTAATTTTGCAGCGAGTTAGAATGAGTAATGAATAGTTGATAATAAGTTAGTTAGAAATAATGATGGAGGCCGTTGTGAAACAGTCTCCATTGTTTTTTGTCTTTTTCCGAACCATTCCCTGCCTTTTTTCCTTTCCATTCCGAATCGATATTTT
>Ga0256407_10009710_pt1 | contig 13697 bp, 7 predicted proteins | sample RumenRJG_04DNA_FD_193489 | JGI IMG/M metagenome (GOLD analysis project Ga0256407, IMG submission 193489) | Bovine rumen microbial communities from Lethbridge, Alberta, Canada - RJG_04 | ecosystem: Host-associated > Mammals > Digestive system > Stomach > Rumen | place: Canada: Alberta | collected... | reverse complement strand
CGACCGAGAAAAAACAAGCAGGTCGATTTGAATAGTAAACCAAAGAGAGCAAGGGGCAGACCTCGTAAGGAAGTAACAGAGGCATGATCTAGTGTATAGTTCCAAAATTTGGGAAAGTTTTAATGTAGTTGATATCGATGGACTCTGTATCTTGTTTCCAAGACTTGCTTTAGTGCGTGAAATTGCTGAACAGAACCGTTTTATGCATTGGGAGCTAGAGTTTGCAGATCTGTTTGCGGAGCGTGGCGGTTTTGATCTGGTAATTGGGAATCCTCCATGGATAAAAATTGAGTGGAAAGAACAGGGGGTCCTTTCAGACAGGCATCCGATGTTTGCTGTAAAAAAATTGACTGCTGCTCAGACTACACATTATCGTAATGACGCATTAAATAATGTAAATACTAAAGATTTATACTTTTTAGAATATGAATCAATTTCCGGTGAGCAAGCTTTTTTGAATGCACTGCAGAATTATAGCGAGTTAAAAGGACAGCAAACAAATTTATATAAATGTTTCTTACCTCAAGCATGGGGGGTTGGAACTGGGGTTAGTGCATTCATTCATCCTGATGGAGTCTATGATGATCCAAAGGGCGGTGCACTTCGGGAAAAGATTTATGCTAAACTTCGCAAACATTTCCAATTTACGAACGAGTTAAAACTCTTTCCTGAAGTGGATCACCATACAACATTTAGTTTGAATGTGTATGGTGGTTCACTGATTGTATCGTTCGACAACATCTGTAATCTCTACGATGCTAAAAGCATCGTGGAGTGCTATGAGGGCGACTCTTCCTACCCTGTTCCCGGAATCAAGGATCAAAGTGGTAACTGGAATACACAAGGACATCCGGACAGAATTGTACACGTGACGAAGAAAGAACTCGCCGTTTTTTCAAAATTATTCGATGGCAGTAGTGAATGGCAAACGGCAAGATTACCGGTTTTACATTCAAGGCAACTCATTGAGGTTTTAAAGAAGTTTGTCGAACACGGAATCACGTTGAGTGAATACGAAGATCATGTATTTATGACTGAAATGTGGCATGAAACAAATGCACAAAAGAACGGAACTATTAAACGAAATGTACGCTTTCCTGAAACAGAAAAAGAAATGATTTTATCAGGACCTCATATCGGTGTAGCTAATCCATTTTTCAAAACTCCACGCAGGTATTGTGAATTGAATAGTGATTACGATGTAATCGATCACATGTTTTTACCTGTTAATTATCTCCAGCGATCAGTTTATGCTCCCGCATGCAATATCACTGATTATATTGATAGAACGCCGGTAACTCCATGGGGTTCAAAATGTAATTCATCTTATCGAATAACAATAAGAGAATTATTCAATCAGAGTGGAGAAAGGACTTTTGTTAATGCTATTACACCGCCTTATTGTGGAAACATTAACCTTGCCTTTTCTGTGAGTTTTGCTTACTTAGAGCATTTAGAATCTTGTTCTGCGACATGGGCCTCTATAGTATATGATTTTTACTTTAAAGCTACCGGGGCCGGTCGTGTAAACAATAGTAACCTGTTTCCACTTCCCTACATTAGTTGGGATGCTAAACTCGTATGTCGTTCAATGCTGTTGCAGTGCTTAACTGCTTCATATTCAGCATTATGGGCTCATTCCTACAAAGATATATTTTCATTAGATTCTTGGTCTAAGAACGACATTAGACTTGATAGTAATGTTTTCACGTCTCTATCCAAAACGTGGACAAAAAGCACACCTTTGCGAACAGATTATCAACGAAGACAAGCTTTAGTAGAAATTGATGTTTTGACTGCAAAAGCACTTGGTATGACATTAGATCAGTTAAAGACAATATACCGAATTCAGTTTCCAGTGCTTCAATCTTATGAAGCCGGTACTTGGTACGATGCAAATGGGCGCATAGTATTCACGAATAATCGTAGTTTAACTGGCGTAGGATTTGAACGTAATGAATGGGAAAACAGTATAAAAGGTGCTCCTGCAGGAAAAAAGTTTTATCGCACAATCGCAGATGATACTGTGCCAGAAGGACCAGTAGAACGTACCATAGAATACGTAGCTCCATTCGACCGTTGCGACCGTGAGAAGGATTACGAAACAGCTTGGAAATTCTTTGAGGAAAAATACGGAAAACAGGGATAAGCCTTATAAAGGTTGAACATAGGAGTATTGGCGTTATGATACCATCCATACTTGCCAAGCAATTAGAAAAGGGCATCGGAGACTATATTGAAACATCATTTCCGATGTCAAATGCCCCGTTCAAAGGATCAATACGCAATATGCTGCAAACTAAGGGCTCTGTTTATCATGAACCTTATGTTTCCGTGCGGCTTCCTTTTCGTGTTGTTGAGACGATGCCGACATGTTTTAAATCCATTCATCCTGCGTACCTTCCCTATGTTCATCAGCAGACCGCATTTAACAGACTCACAGGAGATGACGGCAGATCGACATTGATTGCAACTGGCACAGGTTCCGGTAAAACGGAGTGTTTCCTGTATCCGATATTGGAGTACTGCTATCAGCACCGCGGAGAGCAAGGCATCAAGGCACTCATTATCTATCCTATGAATGCGTTAGCAACCGATCAGGCTAAGCGAATAGCCGAACTGATATGGACGAGTCCGGAACTCAGGGGCAACGTGACTGCAGGCATGTACGTCGGCGGTTTTGAACAGAAGCCAAGTCGTATGATGAGCGAAGATAATATCATCACCGACCATGAGACAATGCTTGGTAATCCTCCGGATATTCTGCTGACCAACTATAAGATGCTGGATTACTTGCTTGTACGCCCAAAAGATGCAGTGCTTTGGAAAAAGAACAATCCTGATACATTGAAATATATCGCAGTCGATGAACTGCATACCTTTGACGGAGCCCAGGGTACCGACCTTGCATGCCTGTTACGCAGATTGAAATCCAGCTTGTGGACACATGGAGGGTACATATGCTGCATCGGCACATCCGCTACTATGGGATCAAAAGATAACGGTAGAGGCATCCTTCAATATGCAGAGGAGATTTTTGGCGAGCCTTTTGAAGATGATTCCATTGTAACTGAAGATCGTTTGTCTCCTGATGAGTTCTTCAGGGGGCATGATATAACCGACTTTACAATGCCGACATCAGAACAGCTTGCCAGGCTTTCCGCACTGGTGGAGCAGGATAATGAAGAAGCTTATCTTAGGGAAGCGGCATCAGCATGGACAAATTTACAAGATGTCGATGTTATTTCTCCCGAAGGACGCATTGCTCTTGGTAAGCATCTGATGCATCACAGTTTTATGCAGGCAATGATTACCTTGATAAAAGGCAAATATCATCAGGTTAAGAATATCATAGAGGAACTTGAAGTAAATTATCCCGATCTGAAGGAAATGGGAGGAAATGCCGAAACAGCAATCAATGCGCTGCTTGCTCTTATTTCTCATGCCAGAACCGGAAAGCCGAACAGCCTTCGTCCGTTTCTTAATGTACAGGTGCAACTGTGGATGAGAGAGTTGCGCCGTCTGCTCGCCAAGGTATCCGGCACTGAAGTTACATACTCCATCGCCCATGATCTGAATGACCAGCAGATAAAACAGTATCTTCCGGTAGTTAACTGCCGTGATTGCGGAGCAACAGGCTGGACCTCAACTCTTGACGCGCAAAGAAATGCGACGATTAACAGCCTGGAGACTTTCTACAACCATTTCTTCAAGGCTGACGACGAGAAAATTGTCCTGATGTTCCCGCATGCGCATGATAGCTGCCCGGATGGAACGATTGCAGGACGTATATGCCCTGGTTGTCTCCAGGTAAAAACAGGTAATGATTCGCATGCAGTGTGTGACTGTTGTGGCATCAAAATGATAGACATAATTATGCCTATTCGGAGACCACCTGCAGAATCAAAGACCAATAAGCAGTTTTTTTGCCCCTTCTGTGGTTCGAAACGAGGTCTTTCTCTAATGGGACTGCGCAGCGCTACAGAGATCAGCACAGAACTTTCTTTGCTCTTTGCATCCAAGTTTAATGACGATAAGAAAACCTTGGCATTTTCTGATAACGTCCAGGATGCAGCTCACAGGGCCGGTTTTTTTAATGCCCGTACCTGGCGTTTTGTTTTCAAAACGGCCATCCAGCGATATGTGCAGAATGGCGGAGCAAATCTTTCTCTTTCTGATTTCACCAAAGGTTTTATCAAATATTGGCATGAACAGCTAAACTGCGAAAGTTTTGTCAGTTTTTTCATTGCTCCGAATATGACATGGATGAGCGCCTATGAGGACATGATCAAAAAGCGTAAATTCGGAAGCGATGCCCGAGCCAAAAAACTGATGGAGGATATCGAAAAACGTATCTCATATGAAATCATGCTGGAGTATGGCCTCTCCAGCCGTATTGGCCGCACACTGGAGAAATCCGGCTGTTCCTGCCTTACTTTCCCGCCAGACACAATTATTAAGGTTGCAGGACTTGTCGAAGAGCGAGCCATTAACGAACTGGGCGGGCTTGGACACACCGGCGCTGAGCGTTTTGCGCAAATGGTAGCAGGATACCTGAAAATCATGGCGCAGAACGGGGCCTTTGCCGACTATGAAGCTTTTTCGCTTTTCTGGAAAGAAAATGGCAACACTTATCTGATATCCAACGACCGCGTCAGCTGGATGCCGGGACGTAAGTCAGGAAGGAATACTCCCAGGTTCATTTACCGTCCTGAGGATCAAAGCAAAAAGAGTTCTAACTTCGATACTATTGCCGAAAAGAAATATACAGATTGGATTGAAGCATGCTGCGACGAGATAATTATTGAGACTTCCGCATACACTGCAATAAGCAGGATCATTCTTGAGGAATTGGTAAAGAATGGCATTGTAGTCAGCATTCCCGCTACGGCTGGATATACGGTGTATGCTCTTGATAAGAATAAGGTTTTCATATCCGACTGTGTTGCCTTTATGAAGTGCGACGCCTGTGGTACTGTTCATGTTGTTTCAGCGGAAAACAAGGGATTCTGGAAGAAAGCCTCCTGTATACGGAGTGCCTGTGCCGGCAGCTTTGAAGAGGTCGAATCACCCAGGCTGAGTTACTACGGGAAGTTATTCTCGTCAGGAGACATTGTTCGCATCAATGCAAGAGAACATACCGGGCTTTTGGAGCGTGATTACAGAGAGGCTCTGGAAGTTGATTTCAAACGTAAAAAAGATACCACGCAGGTGTGGGATCCAAATGTATTATCGTGTACTCCAACTCTGGAAATGGGTATTGATATTGGAGACCTTTCCACAGTCATCCTTTGCAGCATGCCACCAGCGCAGTCGCAGTTTTTGCAGCGCACCGGACGCGCAGGTCGTAAGGATGGCAATGCTTTAACGTTAGCTGTTGCTGCTGCCAAACCGCACGATTTGTATTTCTATGCTGATCCGCTGGATATGATGGAGGGGGATGTGGTTCCGCCCAAGATCTTTTTGAAGGCATCAGCAGTATTGGAGCGTCAGTTTGTAGCGTACTGTATGGATTCATGGGTAAAGCGCGCGGCTACAGAACAGTCCATTCCCAAACATGTTAGCTTTGTTCTGGGAAAACTGGAAGCACACCCTGCAGATGCGTTCCCTTTTAATTTTCTAAATTATGCCCAGAACAACCTGTCGCATTTGCTGAACTCATTTATGCAGCTTTTTGCCCAGTTCCTTGATGATACTGCAAGGAATGAACTGAAGATATTTGCGCAGGGAGATAAGCTGAAAGAAAGTCCGATGCATATGCGAATATTAGAATCCTTCAAGTCGTTGAAGAATCAAAAGGATTCCTTATTGCAAAGCATTAAACAACTGAGAGACATGATAAAGGAACTGGAGGCGAAGCCTAAGGATATTTCCTATGATGAAGAAATAAAAGAACTAAAGGCGGAACAGGCAGCTCTTCTCAATGTTGTAAAGGAAATCAATAAGAAAGACATTTTCAATTTCCTGTCTGATGAAGGACTTTTACCAAACTACGCCTTTCCGGAGTCTGGCATTGTTTTAAAGGCAATCCTATACCGCAAAGATGATGAGACTGATAAACCGCAGCCTAAAAAGAGCAGGTATAACAAAACTGTATATGAGTATAGCAGATCTGCTTCTGCCGCAATCAGCGAATTTGCGCCAAACAACAGTTTTTATGTGGACGGCCGGAAACTAACAATTGATCAGGTGGATCTTACCAGCGCGCAATCCGCAAAATGGAGACTGTGCCCTAACTGCTCTCACGCCCAAATCGAAGAGGCTGGAAAGAATACATCATGCTGTCCTCAATGCGGAAGTCCTGCATGGGCTGATGCAGGACAGGTTCGGAACATGCTCAAGGTACAGATGGTCTATTCCAATACGGACTACACTAAAAGCCTTATTTCCGATGAGAGCGATGACCGTTCCAATGTGTTTTATTGCAAGCAGTTGCTGGTGGATGTGGATGAAGACCGTGATATCTCCTGCGCCTACCAGATGGATAACGAGGAGTTCTCATTCGGATATGAATTCGTAAGGAAGGCCACGCTTCGAGAGATAAACTTCGGTGAAAGAGATCTGGTTGGCGAGAAACTGGCTGTATCCGGTGTCGAGGTCGTGCGGAAAGGATTTAAGATTTGCAAGTACTGCGGAAAAATCCAGCCTGATCATGGAAAGAGCATTCATACTTTCTATTGCAAGACCAGAAAAATGCAGGCATTTAATAACGATCCTTTTGAAGAATGTTTATTCCTGTACAGGGAATTCGCAACTGAAGCATTGCGTATTCTTATCCCGGCGATAACGATGGAGAAGGATTTCTCAGCCGTAAGAACTGAATCATTTACTGCTGCCTTCATGCTTGGCATGAAGGAGTATTTCGGTAATGTGGATCATCTCAGAGCAACCGTCAGCGAAGTTCCTGTGCCGGATGCAGAATACAGAAAGCAGTATCTTGTGATTTATGATTCCGTTCCCGGAGGCACGGGCTATCTGAAACAGCTGATGAACGATCAGGGGTCGCTTGTCGATATTTTTGAACGAGCTCTTCAGAAACTGGAACAATGTTCATGCAAGGAAGATCCGCAAAAAGATGGCTGCTATCATTGCTTGTATGCTTATCGGCAGAGCCAAAATATAGGCAATATTTCACGCAGTGCGGCAATACGCATATTGAAGTCAATTTTAAGCGGAAAGGATAATCTGACCAAAATAGCAAAACTGGGCAACATTCCCGTAAACTCGCTGTTTGACAGTGAATTGGAAAGACGTTTTATAGAAGCAATTGCCCGGACTGGCAACGAGAATCGCAAAGTTGAGATAACCAAATCACTGGTTAATGGCAAGGAGGGATACATCCTTAAAGTGAATGGTTCCTCATGGGAGATCGAGCCGCAAGTAACGCTGGGGCCGTTACAGGGTGTCTCCGTGCAGTGTAAGCCCGACTTTGTAATTCGGCAGATAGGGCGCTCGTATAAATTGCCAGTAGCTATTTTCACGGATGGCTTTATCTACCATAAAGACAAGGTTGCGGATGATACTTTGAAGAGAGAGGCAATTCGCAGGAGCGGCAGATACCACGTATGGGTTTTTAGCTGGCGCGATGTTCAGTCAGTTTTCCAGGTGCAAAAAGATTATGCCACCCCGACTCTTGCTCCTGAAAAAATGCCGTCAGGTGCAAAAATGTATCAACCTGCTGTCGGCAAGAGGGATGTTCTGAAACCCGGAAAGATGTCTACGTTTGAATTACTTATGCAATATCTTGACCTGGACGATGCTCAGGATTTGTTTGAGACCCAGGCAAGGGCTTATTCGCTTTCCCTTTTGGAACCTACCAAAGACAAAGACAGTCTTGCTTTTGCCGCTTGGAATGATGCCATGGGCAAAGCAAAAAGTCAGGTTCATTTCTCAGAAGACGAATTTGTTCAACCTGGAACATTCTTCGGAACGTGGATTCCGAGGAGTTCTGACTCTCATTTCTATGCCTACGCAGGAGTATTATCGGCAAGCATTAAGGCAGATAAAAAAAATGCGCCTGTGACTGTTCTTGCTTTGCTTGATGACCGTGCTGACTCCAGAACGGATAAATATGAGCAGGAATGGAATGGTTTTTGGCATTTTTTTAATGTGCTGCAATTTAACAAGAACTTTGCTGCTGTATGTTGCTCTGGTCTTGATAACCATGCCTATATGCCGTTGCCGTATTGGCAGACGGATACTGCGGCAGAGGATGCAGCTCCTTCAGAAGTTTCCGACGAAGGCTGGGGTGAGATCCGTAAAATGATCTTCGATGATGCTACGGTTAGAATAGCCGATGCTCTTGAAGAAAAAGGGATTGCAGCGCCAGAAGAAGCGGGATATGAACTGGCTGATGATTCCGGCGAAGTTATCGCAGAAATTGAGCTGGCCTGGTTAAGCCTCAGGATAGGATTCATGACAGCGGAGCAGCAGGAAGCTCGTGAAAAGGCTGAGAATGCCGGCTGGAAAATATTCATCAGTGCTGAAGAGCTCGACACGATTTTTGGAGGAGTATAAGGATGTCAGAGAGTATTTCCAAGGTCGCAATATCCGCTGATTTTTTGACGGCCTTTGCTGCTTTACCGAGACAGATTCAAGGGAAAGTTACTGAATTTATGAACAAGTTTCGTAATGATCCGAATTCTCCGGGAATTAACTATGAGAAACTGAATGCCTGCCGGGATAAGAAAATCTGCTCTGTGCGAATTGATAATACATACAGAGGTATCGTTGTAAGGCAGCAGGAGACCGGGGTTTATCTCCTCCTCTGGGTGGATCATCATGACGAGGCTTATGCCTGGGCCAAGAATAAAAAGTGCGAAATCAATCCGAAGACAGGCGCGATTCAAATTTACGACATGATTATCGCGCCTAAGGTTACCTCCGCCGCGCAGGGCCGCTGTCTGTTTTCTGAAATATCAGATAAGGATCTTGCGGAGCTCGGTTTGCCGGAGGAGCTGATTCCTTTCGCAAGAACTATCTCGGATGCGCAGGAGTTTTATTCCAAAAAAAGTGTTTTTCCCTCTGATGCCTTTGAGACACTTTCGTGGATTGCGGAGGGATTCCCTCTGGATGAAGTAAAGACTCTGGTTAAGCGTGAAGAAAGCAATGTTTCAGACAGCTTTGCGGATGCTCTTGACAGTCCTGAAACGTTGAAATCGTTTGTGGTTGTCGACGGAGAAGATGAACTGCGCCGCATTATGGCGGAACCATTGGAGAAATGGCGTGTTTTCCTGCATCCTGCTCAGCTGAAAATCGTAAAAAAGAATTACTCCGGGGCCGCTCGAGTCCTTGGAGGGGCCGGCACAGGGAAAACTGTAGTAGCCATGCATCGCGCAAAGCATCTGGCTGCCAGTTTAAAAGATAAGGAGCGTATTCTTTTCACAACATATACGGCTAACCTCGCTTCAGACATAAAAGATAACCTTCGGAAAATCTGCACGCTGGATGAACTCCGCAGAATAGATGTCATCAACCTGGATGCGTGGGTTGCTCAGTTCCTTCGTGAACATGGTTACTCTGCTGAAATTGCATATGACGAAAAAATTACACAAATTTGGGAAGATGCTGCAGCGATGAACGATGTCAGTGGCGAGTTTCCCGTAAATTTCTATGAGGATGAATACAACCGGGTTGTGGTAGCGCAAGAGGCTTTCTCGCTTGAAAAGTACATCAAAGCCACGAGAACAGGACGCGGTGTCAGACTTGACAGAAAAAAGCGCATGCAAATCTGGAAAGTGTTTGAATCGTACCAGAACATAATGAAAGAGAGGCAGGTTCGGGATATTAATACCGCTATGTATGAATGCCGAATGCTGTTATTGAAATCTAATTCCGAGACTAGATACAAGCATGTGATTGTTGACGAAGGTCAGGACTTAAGTGTTAATGGTTTCAGACTTCTTCGTGCTGTTGCCGGCGATGAGCATCAGAATGACATTTTTATAGTTGGAGACGCTCATCAACGCATATACAAAAATAAGGCGGCTCTTTCCAAGGGGGGAATAAATGTTCGCGGGCGCAGCAGTATTCTTCGTATTAATTACCGTACAACCGAGGAAATCAGGAAAGCTGCGTTTGCTCTTTTGAACGGTATCTCTTTTGATGACCTTGATGATGATTTTGATATAGGGGACAAATGTCAGTCTCTCACCCACGGCAATCCCCCGCTGGTTAATCGATTCGCAAATGCTAATGAGGAATTTGATTATATCCTGAAGGAAATTAAAGGACTTACCAACAGCGGAGTATCTGCAAAAAATATTTGTGTTGTAGCCAGAACTCATAAACTGCTTGATGACTATATTTCTCAATTTACTTCAAACGGAATCCGGTGTTATGAAATTAAAGGCAATAAAGCCGATGACCGAGGTCTTGATGGCATCCGTGTTGCTACTATGCATCGAGTTAAAGGTTTGGAGTTTCAGTATGTCTTTATAGTAGCCGCCAACAAACGTATTATTCCGCTGGCATCAGCAGTCGAATACGCGGACTCGGTAAGCATTCAGGAAAGGCTGACGGCTGAAAAATGCCTGTTTTATGTGGCTTTGACCAGAGCGCAGAAATGTGCCTATGTGAGTGGATACGGCCAGATGTCAGAATTACTGGATTAAACTTTTGAGATAAAGCATAATTTTATCCTATAGGAATGATCGTCCCATAGGATATTTATAAAGATTTCCTGATTTTGCCGTTTATCGTATGACTCCAAATGAATTTTACCTGCTAGGCTGGGCGCTCTCCGGGAACTACGCAGATGAATGCAAGGAGTATGTTTCGCTGAATGTATGATTCTGACGAAGAATAACACATTACAAAGAATAGAGGTCATTCTCAGGCTCACGGCAAAGGATAGCGCGACTGAGAAGGGCTACGATCCCTTCTCGGTGAAAGTCGTGGCCCCGGCTTCAGAAAAGTTTTTCCGGCCATGGAAAATGGATTCTGGAAAAACTGAGGGCTTCCCAGAAGGATGAAGCGGAGCAGACAGTATTTAAGATCTGCGGCGAAGACTCCGCAGACCCCAAAGAAGATAAAGCTGCTGCCGTTCGTTCAGAGTAAGTCTTTCAGCGTGTCCCGGTCGGGAAATTCCCGAATTACCATGATCATGCGCTTGCCTGACGGCTTTAATGAATTAACCTCCATATTACCCAGATCTTCGCTGGAACTTGCAAGGCCTGACAGGTCAGAACGCGTATACACTTCTCCGTCCGGGGCGGCATCTGAACGAACCACGATGCGATCACAGTCAATCGCATCTATCACATCTCTTAATTTCGGATCAACCATCTTCATTTTCTCCTGATGAATGCTGCGACAGCAGCAAAACTAATTGCTTTTTAACCCTAAAGTTTCCACTACAACCTTGCCTACCTCATTAACATCAATAGGATCAGAAACTCGTCTGTAGCCGATGCCTTTAAGTTCTTTGGCCATCTCGTCGCATTTTTTTCCATTTTTCTGCGGTTATCCGCTGCTCTTCAACCTGAAGGATGTACTTCCCTTCCTTGATCCAGGAACTGATGGTAGACTGAGATTTATTACCCAAGACTTGTCCTAATTGCTGCTGGGGGACTCCAAACTGTTCGTAAAGAACAGCTGCAACAACTTTGAGTTCCGGATTTGAAAATTCAGGCATAATAAGACCTCAAAAAAATAACGGAAAAATATTACCGAAATCCGTAACCGAAAAACATTGCCGAAACGCATAACCGGTATAGATATCGGATATCTCAGCAGTCTATTGTGCCTGATGATTTTTGTTAACTGTTTTTTAAGTAATACTGTCTTATTCAATAATTCATCCGGAGAGCCAGAAGAGCCCCGATCCCCGCAATAATCAGAAAGCCCAGAACAAACAGGGCGACAACGGCCAGAGCTGCCATCCAGGGCAGAAAGCTCCGGTCGAATCTCGCTGACGCGTCCGCGATCCCGGCCGAAACAAGCCGGATCACCGTTCTTATTTCCACCGCCCGGAACGATAAATAAGTCCCGAATACCGCAGTCCAGAGATAGCAGAGCCAGAACCACCCCGAGCCGTCGTATTTCTTGAACAGGGCCACGGCGTTTGCGTCACGGAGCCAGTCCTGATATACCTGATATTCCAGATGCCCGATGCGGAGCCAGAGGATAAGAGTGACAAGGGAGAGCCAGGAGATAATCCGGCTTTCAGTAACATAGCTCTTCCAGCTGTCACCCAGACCCCGGAAATACCGGATCACCTTGCGGGACGTGAAGATCACCAGAGCCAGGATCACCGCGGCGGCGGCCACGTTGGCCACCGGGACGATCCCCAGAGGAACCGGAAGCATGGCAAGGCCCATGAGAAGAATTATGCGTCTCCCTTCGCGTTCTTTGTCCTGCATGGTTAACACCCCGGGGCAGCTGAAAAACGAAAGGAAGGGCTACTTCCGGGCCGGAGCCGGGGCCTTTTCAGGAGCGGCGGAGGTCTGGCCCTGAGCCGGCTTTTCTTCCTTTCCTTCGCCGCCGGCGGCTTCGCTCTTCTTCCGGACAATGAATACCTTCAGTACCTCGTATTCTCCCTCTTCCTTCCAGGCAATGTCCTTGGAAGAGAAGATCAGGAGATCCCCGGCCCGGCTGCAATGCACCAGATCCTTCAGGTTTTCCAGAAGGAGGTTAATAGTCTTGCCGCTGAGACCGAGATCCCGGGAAAGATCCTCCTGGGAAATGGCGGCGGGGCTCTGGACTTCCAGAAGCTCGCTCACTCTGAGAAGAAGATCCAGGGCTTTGGGGTTCTCCCGGCCCAGACGAAGCAGGTTTAAATCGCGTTTGTTCATTTTTGTAACTCCCGTATATAGCTGAAAACATTCTTTAGGCTGGCATTCCGGACTACTCCGAAATGCTGAAATTCATGAGATCCGAATACTGCTCCTTTTCCGGAGCGTCGGGCTTCTTTTCCGGCTTCTTCTTCCCCATGGCATCCCAGGAGCGGTTCCCGGCGATCCGGAATTCGTTCTTGTTGCGTCTGGAAGGGATGTCCCCCAGAGGGAACTCGCAGTAATTCCCGGGCCGCTTCATCACCTTGTCCTGCGCGTCTATGGGAAGCCGGGCGTAAAGTTCCTGATAAATGTTGACCCGGTTAGCGGTGTCGAACTGGGACGATTCCACGGCGTTGACTTCGTTGACCGCCTGGTAGTTGTTGGCGTTTCTTTCGTTGATGTACGCCAGACTGTCCTTGACGCACTTCTGGTCTTCAAGAATGCGGAGACTGTCCGCCTGCAGGGCCTTTTCGTCCCCCTCGCGGAAATCATACATAGCCAGCTGGTAATCCCGGGCCAGCTGCAGAAGGGCCATCCGGAGAAGTTCAAACTCGGGCTTGTACCATTTCAGAATTATGGTCTGCTGCACATCGTCCCTTACCCCGTCCTGGTCGGTGTCCCACCCCAGCATGACATCCGGGGAATGGTCGGTCTCCGGGCGGGGCGGGAGGTTGCTGTAAACGTCAAAGAAGTCATCATCGTAGATCCGGACTTCCTCGCGTTCCTGCGGCGCGGCGGCGATCTCGAAAAACGTAACCGCTTCTGGCACCCCCCGGAACATATCGTCATGATCCCGGTTTTCCCGCTGCTCTTCCAGATCCTCCAAGGCGCCCCGGCCGGGATCCAGCGCTGCGGAGTGGCGGAGCCGGATCGCCTTCCGGTAGGCGGCGGTGGTGATATCCGGCTGCTCCTCCTCGGTCT
>Ga0256407_10009709_pt1 | contig 13699 bp, 4 predicted proteins | sample RumenRJG_04DNA_FD_193489 | JGI IMG/M metagenome (GOLD analysis project Ga0256407, IMG submission 193489) | Bovine rumen microbial communities from Lethbridge, Alberta, Canada - RJG_04 | ecosystem: Host-associated > Mammals > Digestive system > Stomach > Rumen | place: Canada: Alberta | collected... | reverse complement strand
ATTAACAGTAAATAAAAATGCAATGATAACAGTTGAAGCATTATATAATGATGAAGATTTAAAATATTTATTAACAAGAGATGATTTTAATAACATAATAAAAGAAGAATTAAAACAAATAAAAAAAGCACTTAATGATTTCAAACAAGGAATATCAATAAATAATGAATTTATAATAGAAATGGCAGGAGAAATAATGAGATATCCTGATTTTCAAAATTTATCAGAAGAAATTTTTAATATTCAAATTTCAAAAAGTATTCTAATTGATGAATGTACTAGTGTCGGTGCTGCTTTATATGGATATTACAATAAAAATAAAACATTATCAAATTTTGAATATTTTAAAGAATTTATTGAAAAAAATTATTATAATATTGGATGTGAATGTAAATTTAATAATGAGGAAGGGGAATTTAAATTTTTTAAAGATAAAAATTTAAATAATGAATTTGATATAGTAAATATTGTACCTTATAATACAATCATTTTTAAATATTATTATGATCAAAATGATATTAATTATTTATCTGAAAATAATAATTTATGTAATAAAATAGTAGATTTAAAGCAATTAGAAAGAGATAATCCAAATTTCAATCAAATGTCACAATTAAAAATTTCTCATTATTATAATAATGATACTATAGAAAATACAATAGTTTTTGTTAAAAATGAAGGTAATAACAAAAAAGTTTATTCTTGTAATGATAAAAATTCAATTAAATTAGAAAAAGGAGGGATTATTAGTGAACATAATTCATTTAAAAATAATATCAAGAATATTATTGAAAGTCATTCCAAAAAAGATGAAGAATTTCATACATATAGCTTAGAAAGGAATACAATTTTACAATTGTTATATAACTTAAAAGATAAAAATAAGAAAGATTCTGAAAAAATAAAAAATATTCAATCATGGATAAATGAAATAGAAAATATAGAAAAAAAAAATAAAATGAATTTAATTGAAAAGAAAAAAAAATTAGAAGAAGTAAAAAATAAAATAGAAAAAGAACATATTCAAAAAGATGAAATAGAATTTGAAAGAAAGAAAGCAAAATTAATTGAAGAAATTGAAAAAGCTAAAAATAAAACTAGAGATATAAAACTTGAAAATAGTATGATATTTAATAGTAGTGATATTGTTGATTATTTAGAATTATCTGATTTTATGGATGGAATAGAAAAAACTCAAATAACAGAAAATGAAAAGTTATATGATAATTTAATTAATGAAATTAATGAAATTCCTTATTCTAAAAGTGAAGAATTGGAAAAATATTTTCAATGGAAAGATGAAATTGAAAAAAAAAAAAATGAATTCAAAAAACAAGAATTTTTTTTGAAAATTGATAAAATAATTGAAAAATTAAAAGTTAAAAATGAAAATTATAAGGTGTATGAAAAAATAAAAAAACAAGTTATAAATGATGAAATTATTGTTGATAAAGCATATGATAAACTTTATTCATTAAAAATTATAAACAAGAAATAAAATAAATCATCAAACTTTTTTTTTACTTAATTTTTCTTTATATTCTTGAATTCTATTTTCAATTTCTTTTATTTTATTTTCTCTTTCATTTGATAAAAAATAATGTTCACGAAGATATTTTAAATCATTATTTAAATTATTATATTCCTTTTTATATATATTATTTTTTTCAGGATTTATAAGATATATTAATTGATATATTTTGTTAGATAAATTTAATCTAATCTCTAAATAATCATCATAGTCCTTTTCAAAATTTTTATTATCAATTAATCTTTTTTTTAATTCTTTATTTATCTCATCTTCCTCATTTTCATATTTTAAAAATCCACTATGTTTCTTAATTTCGAAATATTGAGGTATATTATTAATTTCAATTCTAGGTTTATTTAAATCAATATTAATAATAAATTCTTTTCTCTCTTTTTCTTTTTCTTTTTTTTCCTCTTTATTATTTTCATTTTCTTTTTGTTTTATATTAAAATTAATTTCATAAGTAATAATATTTTCTAAAAATTCTGATTTTAAATTATCAATATTATCTTTTTCATAATAAAACTTAATTTTTATAATATTTTTATTATTATTTAATAAAATTCTTTTTTCTTTATTTGTAATTGTTGTTCTTTTAAATGCATATTCAGGGTTTTTATTATCATCATTTATTATATATAATATATTATAATAATTATATTCATAAAAATTTTTAAGCAATCCATTATCTGGATTTTTAAAATAAAATCCACACAATGCACTACCTACAGATAGACATTCATCAATTAAAATTGTTTTATTTAAATCTAATTTTAATTGTTCATTTATTATTGATTCTAAAACTGTTGTCCTCATTACATTACCTACCATTTCAATATATTTAATATCTCCTTTATAATTTTCTATTATGTTTGATAAATCATTTTTAAATTTTATTAATTCTGCTTCAATTATATCATTCAATTCAGAAGTTGATAATATAATATCTATATTTTTTCCATTATAAAAAGGCTCTATTTGAATTAATGTTTCATCATTTAATGATAATTTCTCTCTTGCTGATGATATTATTTTTAAGGAATTATATTTTATTTTAGGTTTTAAGTTAATATCTTTTATGTTATTTGATTTCTCAAATTCTTTAATAATATTATTTAATATTTTATTATCTAAATTTCTTCCTCCTAAATATGGATTACAAAATACTTTTTCAACTCTAAATTCATTATTTTTATATATGGATATTATATAAGAAACTTTAGAATAACCAAAATCAATGAATAAAATTTTGTCATTTTCTTTGACATTTTGATTAAAAAAAATATTATTATATTTATAAAATCCATAATACATTGTAATAGCAGATGATTCATTTATTATATTAAAATTTTTAATATCAAGTGCTTTACATATTAAACTTAATTCATCTCTTTGATATAATGTATAATAATCAGGAACACAAAAAGTAATATTCAGAAATTCATTACTATTTTTAAAAAATTTTTCATTTAAAAGATTTAAATAATCACATATAACACTTTTATAATCAATATTAATAACATTATTTTTTCCTTTTGGAATTTTGAATTGAAAATTATTAAATGAATTAACTGGATTTAACATAAATTCCATTTCTTTATTATAGAAATTAGAATCATTTAAACCAATTAATCTTCCTAAATTATTATATGAATATTCAAAATAATTTTTTAAATATGGTTCTGATGATGAACCATATAATCTATGTGATTCAGTATAACATATTTTTGAAAGAATTGTTTTTTTTCCATCATCATCTTCATATATCTTTTTTATGTAATTTTTATTAAAATTTGAAAATACTGAATATACTGTTTTATATGAACCAAGACTAATTCCAAGGAATTCACCTTCATATTCTTCTTTATTTTCTTTATTCTTTTTTGAATTATTTTCATTTTTTTTTTTTTTATTATTCATATTACAAAATTAATAATTAATATTAAATTTAAAACAAATAAATAAATTAAATAAAGTATTCAAAAAATATTTTTATTAAAAACAAAATTTTTCTAATAATTAAATCAAAAACAACAATCATATTATATAATCCTAAAATAACAAATGAATAATAACAAATTATAAAGATATATTCTAAATAAAATAATTATAACAATTTTAATTAACATGAATAATAAAATTAAAAATATATTAAAATAAAACAAATTAAATAAAAAAAATGTCATTATCCGATTTCGAAATTTTAAAACAACTAGGTAAAGGAGCATTTGGTTCTGTAAGTCTAGTTCGTCGTAAAAAAGATTCTCAAACATATGCAATGAAACGTATTCGTTTAATCCCATTAAGTGAAAAAGAAAGAGAAGTATCCTTAAACGAAATTCGTATTTTAGCATCATTAAACCATCAAAACATAATAGCATATAAAGAAGCATTTTTGGATGATTCTTCAAAAACATTAAACATAATAATGGAATATGCAGATGGAGGTGATTTAGATTCAAAAATAAAAGAAAACAAACAAAAAAATTTATATTTCTCAGAAACAACAATTTGGTTTTGGTTAATGCAATTATTAGAAGCTTTATTATATCTTCATAGTAAAAAAGTTATACATCGAGATATAAAAGGAGCTAATATTTTCCTAACAAAAAATAACATTGTTAAATTAGGTGATTTAGGTGTTAGTAAAATTGCTCAAGTTGGTTTTGCTCAAACTCAAACTGGAACACCATATTATTGTGCTCCTGAAATATGGAGAGAAAGACCATATACTGATAAATGTGATATTTGGAGTGTTGGTTGTATTTTATATGAAATTTGTGCTTTAAGACCTCCTTTTAGAGGAACGTCACTTAAGGATTTGTGTGCTAATGTTGAAAGAGGGAGATATTTAGATATTCCTAATATATATTCTCAAGATTTAAAAGATGTTATTAAGAGAATGCTTGTTGTTAATGAAAGAGATAGACCTAGTATTGATCAGTTAATGAGTTGGGATACTTTGAGGAAAAGAAGAATGTTTAATAGTGGAAATAATGAAAAAAATTCTAGTTTAATTCAAACTATTAGAATGCCTAGAAATATGAAAGATGTTAATGCTAAGTTACCTAAGGCAAGATATGGAGAAAAGGAAATGATGGAAGGAGCTGATTGCAATCAAGGAAAAAAAAATAGTGAAGATAATGATAAGAAAGTTGAAGTGAAGAAAGATGATAAACAAATTAATAAATATGAGTATATTAAGATTGATTATAAAAAATTTAATTATAATAATCCTTATGGGAATAATCAATATCCTTTTAATAATCCTAATAATGGGAATAATAATAATAATAAATATAATTATCCTGATTATAAAAATTATCAAGATAGATTTAATAATAATAATAATTATCATTTTAATAATAATAATGTTAATAATAATTATCAACCTCCTCCAAAAAAAGAAGTAAAACCTATTATAGATGATAGAAATAAATATGCATATTTAAATAAATTTGATAATAATATGAAAATTAAAAAAGAATATGATAAGCCAGTAAAACCTAATATAGGAAATAATAATCAAAATATTAATTATGATCCATATAATTATAACCAAAAAAAATATGATAGTCCATATCAAAATAACAATAATAATCTATATAATTATAATCAAAAAAAATATGATAATCCTATTTATAATAATCAAAATGAAAACATTTATAAAAATGATGACTATTATATACCACAATCAAGAAAAGATAATTACAATTATTATAAAGAACAACCAAAATATAATAATAAAAATTATTATAAAGAACAACCAAAATATAATAATAATAATAATAATAATGAAGAAAAAGATGATCTTACAAAAGCAGTTGATGAAATTTTAAATGGAATTGAAATGGATGAAAAAAGAATTGAAAAAAAAAAATATGATCCTTATAATGATAGTTTATGGGGAGGAGCATATAAAGAAATAATTATTAATGAAAAAAAAAATATTAATGAGAATAAAAAAATTAATGAAAAAAAAGATATAGAAACAAATAAAATATCTTCTGAAAAAAATCGTAAAATAGATAGATATAGAGATCTATTTTCAAGTAAATAATAATTATTTATTATTATTATTATATAAATTAAAATAAATGACTACAAATTCAGGATTTTATTGAATAAGAAATAAAGAAATACAATAGGTTATAATATGAAATTAATTGTATAATTAAAAAACAATCATATTTCTTTTAAAAACTATTATATATTATTTTTTTAATATATAAATTTTGACAATAAATCCTTGATTAACTTTCTTAATTTCTTAACTATTTTTTAAATAAATATCATATTCTATTAATTTTTAATAAATGGAAAAATCAATTGAGGAAAATGAAAAATATATATTTTTGGATGAAACGGATTCTAATAGTAAAAATCAATATATTCAAAATTTAAATAAAAAAATTGAAAATATCAGTCTATCAGAGAGTCAATATGATACAATAGATAATTTAAATATAAGTATTGAAAAACAAAAAATTGATAATGAAGCTCAAATAGAAGAAATTTTAATAAAAAATAATAATGTATTAGATTATAATGAAAAGGATACAAAAATAATTAATAATAACAAAACAGAAGATAAAGATAAAGTTGAAGTAGAAGATAAAGTAAAAGAAAGTCAATTATATACAACAAAATATAATAATACTTCTTTATTAGATTTTTATGATTTAATCATAGATTTTGAAAGTTTATTAAAATTGGAAAAAGGAATAAAAATATATAAAAAACCAAATATTGATATATCAAAAGAATTAAAAAATATAACAGTAATAGGAATAACAGGAGAGAGTAAAACAGGAAAATCATATGTGTTGTCAAGAATTTCAAAAATAGAATTACCATGTGGGAATACTATAATTACAAAAGGATTAAGTCTAAAATTTCCTACAGATAAAAATAAAAATTTTCTATTGATTGATACTGTTGGAAATGAAAGTCCTTTATTAGAAAGTGAAATTGATATTCACGTTAGTACAATTATAGATTTTGATGAAAGAAATCATGAATTTGAAAAATATTTTATTGATAAACAATCAACTGAAATTTTTATACAAAAATATATTTTAGATATTTCAAATGTTATAATTGCTGTTGTTGGATTATTAACTAATAATGATGAAAAATTTATTAATAAAATTACAAATTTATGTGAAAATAAAACTATTTATGTAATTCATAATTTAAAATATTTTAAAACTATTGAAATGTGTGAAAATCATATTAAAAATGTTATTAAAAAATCAATTTTTTTTAATTTAACTGATTCTTATTATATGTTTAATGTAGATAAAAAATATAATACTTTATTTTTTGTTGAAAAAAAATCTAAAAAAAATAATATAGTTCATTTAATTTTAGCAGAAGAAAATACTGAAGCTGGAGATTATTATAATAATACAACTTTTGAATATTTACAAAAAACGATTATATCTCAAACTAGAAAGAAAAAACATTTTAATTTGTTAAAAAATTTTCAAGAATCAATTTCTTTATTTTCTCTTCAATTTTTTAAATATAAAATTAAAGAAAATGAATTAGAAATAATTAATGATCAATTAAAATATTATAATAATAAGAATAATATATTAAATAGATGGTATGAAAATGAAATGGGAATTTCTGATTTTTATAGTGAGTTATATAAACCAGATTTTTCATATGAAATTATAAAAATAAATGATGATAATATTAAATTGAAAATAAAAATTATTATTGAAATACCAGGAAAGATAAAAGTAAATGGTATTGAATCAAATGAAATAATACCAAAAATTATACAAAGAGAATTTGATTATTATTTTGAATTTAAAGGATCTTTTACTATTAAAAGTGATTGTATTGTTGATGAAAATTCAGAATATGATACAATTAATTATAATAAGACTGAGGAAAATGAAACATTATTTATTTTACCTATTCATTTTAAATTAAATGGATATAATATTATTAGGAATAAAAAATACTCCGATTATAATAAAAGAAATGGAATTTATACATATATATGTTATTTTGAAGAAAATTTGGAAGAGGAAGAAATTATTTACTTATAAAAAAATTTATTCTTTTGTTATTATAAATGTATTATATAAAATAATTTAATTAAGTGTTAATCAATACATTTTATAAAAAAATAACAAAACATCTTCATATTTTTCAATTACCCTAAAAATAAAAAAAGAAATTAAACTAATTATTAAAAGAATAAAAATAATAAAAAAATAAGAAATCAATGTACCAAATTTTTGAATTTTCTTATTATTTTTTCCAACATTTTGAATTATAATTTTACAATAACTAGAAAAAACATAACTAAAAGCATGAATAAAATCATTATTAATTCTTTTAATATCAGAATTATTAATTAATTTAGTTCCATTTTGAATAGAATTATTTTTAGCAAAATCATAAAATAAATTTATCAATTCTTGATAAATATAATCCATTTCAATATATAATCCATTTTCATTTAAACTCTTACAATAATTTAAACAAATATTTTTTCTAATTTCTGGAGCTGAAAAAAATTCATCTTTAATTTCAATATCTATAAAATTTATAGAATTTAATGAAATACTTTCACATAAACTATTTTTGGCATTTAGTGAAAATTCTAAAATTCTTAATTTATCTAAAATTCCTTTATCATTTCCTAAAAATTGTTTAATATTTAATTCAACTATTATTCCTTGAATATATAATATATAATAAAAAGAATTTTCAAATGATTTTAATTGAGAATTTTCATCAGGAGAAATTTTTATATTGTAATAATTTAAATAATTTTCTTTCAATGGATATAAATCATTTGTAATAAATGAAATATTATTAATTAATGTACTTATTTCTAAATAATATAATAAATCTGCAGCTTTTGGAATTCTTTCTAAAAAATTTATTGACATTGAAAATGAAAAAATAAATTGATGTTTTATATTTATTGAATAAACAATATTTATTATTAAAAATAATATTACTATAGTAAAACAGAATGTAATTAGAATAAAAGAATAAATAAATGCATTTGGCATTAATATTTTTTGTTGAAAGTTCTCATTATTTTTTTCATTTTCATCATTATTCCAATTATTATCATTATTAAATGGTTTATTACTAATATTATTATAAGTTTTTCTGCTGACATCATTCCTTGAATTTTTTTTTAAATTATTTTCCTGTTCAATTTTATTTTTTTCAGATAAAAATTTAATTTCTTCTTCTTTACTCTCTTCAAATATATATATATTTTGTCCATTAAAATCTTCTAATATTAATTTAAAATTTATCACTTGTTTTTCAAAATAATGTTCACCCAATGATGTTTTAAATAAATAAGATAAAATATGTTTTATTTTTTTTTTATCATTTAATAATTTATTCCAATGTAATATAAAGTTAAATAATGAAATTAAAAAAATACTAATTGAAAAAAATAAAATATAAAATGAAAATTCATTATATAATTTCAATATAATATTATAACATAAAAAAGATAAATCTTCAAAAATATGTTTAAAATTTTGCATTAAATTATTAATTGAATAAAAAGTAAGTTTATCTAGATTTGAGGGAGATTCAAATTGCTCATTAGATGTTAAATTTTTTTCTTCAAAAAAATTATTAATATTACAAATTATTTTTTTATCATAATAATTTTGACTAAGTAAATATATAAATAAATTAATTTCTTCAAAAAAAGTTGAATTTCTTTCATTTTTTTCCCAATCTATATTCAAGCTATAAAATTTATTTTCTTTATATAATAAATTAAAAATATTATTAATTCCATGTTTTTTATGTAATGAATTAACAAAAGAATTAAATTTATTTGAATGAATCCTTAAATTATTTAATTTCCATAATATTAAATTTTTGAATTCAGATGTTTCATTTTCAGCTATTGATAATTCAAAACAATGTTTAAATGATAATAAAGAGGAAATATATAAATCAGTTTTTATAATTTCTAATAAAATATTACATTTAAATATATCATAATATTCTTTGAAATTATGTTTTTTTAAAATTTCTAAACATATTGTAAGAAATATAATTATTATATAACCAAAAATTATTATTTTATTTATTATTATATTTTTTGTTATTTTTTTTCCTTTTTTGTGGAATAATTTTTTTATTAATATATCCTTAAATAAATATTTATCCCCAAAATAATTAAATCCTTTTATAATAGTAATATTTCCTATATCACTTTTTTTACTATTTAATGAATTATTATCTAGATTTAAGCTATTATTTTCTTTATTTTTATTATTATTGGAGGTAATTTTTAATGAAAAAGAATTATTTAATAAATCTAAATTTGAATTTTGAAATGAATTACTATTATTAAGTTCAGTCAAATTGTTTGGAGTTAATTTCTCTAAAAATTTAACTTCTTTCTTTACTATATTCATTATTGTAGATTTTTTGGGTGATTTACTTTTTATATTAAGAGTAGTTTTAAAATTTAAAAAATTTTTATTATTTTCAGTAATATATTCTTTATCGAAATATGAATTATTAATAATAGGATTAAAATAAGAATATCTTCTTTTAATAGGAAAAAATTGTTTATTTATATCAGAAACATTTTTAGCTAAATGAATTAAATTTTTTTCTTCTATTTTTACAATATAATAAGGAATATCATCAATAAATTTTGAATAAAATATTGCTTCAAAACTTTTTGCATTTTCATTAAATGATGGATTTAAATTTATTAAACTATGAGTTGGTGGTCGAACTTTTAATCTTTGACCTAAACATTTTACTCTTTGATACCATTCAATATCTAATCCTATTTCATCAATTGTTTTAACTAAATTTGATAAACCTTCTAATATTTGTTTTTTTTCTATAAATTGTTTATATACTTTTACTTTTTTTCTTAAATTTTGAATTGATTTTTTTTCTTTTCTGTATTTAAAAATTTTTTCTGGAGATACTATTGTAAAAATTGATAATGCCTTATCTTCTTCTATAAATGATGCATTCTTTTCTTCATTTTCATCCTTTCTTAAATGATTATAAAGTGAAGTTTGATTTAATCCAAAAAATTCACAAAAATTAATATTTAATATTTCAAACATTCTCATATTGAAAAAAAATAAATGTTCAAAATCTCTACATAATGAGACAAATGATAAATGTTTATCTAAAAAGACAGAATAAATTAATGTATTATCATTATCATTTAAAGTTAATTTAAAATTAATAATTATACGAAATACCTTTTGAAAATCTGGTAAAATTTTACATTCAAAAAAACAATTAACTAAATATTTTTCATTATCTAAAATATAAGTATTTTTTGAAAAAAAAGCACCAGGAATAAATAAAAATTGTTTCATATAACATGAATGAACTTTAGTAATATCTTTTGGAATTAATATTTGGAAATCATTATTAATAATTTTTGATTTAGTAAAACCTAATGATTCACATAAAATATTATTAATATATGAAATTAAAAATATATCTGATATATTACTTAATGATACTATCATTGGATATTTCATATTAAATTCATTTTCATCATATTCTATTAATTCACTTATAAATGAATATTGATATCTTTGTTCAAATGTACCTTCAATTTTTGATGGTATTTGATGATGAATTAAATAAAAATAATTTGTTAATAAAAAACCTATTTCTAAATTATGAATTATTTTTCCTTTTAAATGATTTGATAATAAATTTTGAATATATTCATCATTATTTTTTATTATATTACATGATTTTAAAAAATTGTTAAAAGTTTTTTTATTCAATGATGTTAATTTTACATTTTTTCTCATTTCCCTTCTAAATAAAAAAACAATTTCAAGATTTCTTAAATTATCTAATAATAAATTTTTGATTTTTTCAATTAAAAGTGTAAAATAGAAAAATTTTTTTAATTGTTTTATTGTTGATAAATACTTTTTAATATTTATGTGATTATTAAAACCATAAAAATGATTTTCAATTTTAATTTTTTCATTAAAAATTTCTTCTAAAATTTGTTTTTTACTTTCATATAAAAAATAATTATTTATTTTTCCAGTTATATAAGGAGAATGTAAATATTTATTAGCAAAATATAATGCAAGATAATTTCTTTGTGAGATAATATAAATATATTGAACATGTAAAAAACAATAATGCTCAAATATTTTATTAAACTTTTTTGTTTTATAAAAAGAATAAATTTTATTTGTTATTTCTTGTTCACCAATAATGATTAATTCTTTATTAAATTCATCAATATTATCATCAAAACAAATTAGTGTTTTAAATAAGGAATTACATAAACAATTTGTCAAAGTACATTTTTGTTTATGTTTATTAATTAATTCATATATTCTATCAGGATTTTGAAAATTATCTCTTCGAAATTTACAATATTCTCTTATATATTCATAAAATTCCCCTATTTCTATATTTTTTTCTTCTAAATTAAATAAATGTTTAGAAAATAAAATTGAAAAATAATATTTATTTTTATATAATATAATATATAAAATTAAAATAGAAGTACAAATTGAAATAAATAATTTTATAATTGAAAAAGTTTGAGTCATTTTTTCTTTATTTTTAATAAAATTATATAATATAATTTCAAGAATTCCATTATACCAACAATATATTGAAATACCTAAATTAAAAATTGGAATTTTTGAATCATAAAAAAAATTATAATTATATATATTTGAAATAATAAAAAAAGTTATAATAATAATAACAAAAATACAAATAAATAAATGTATTTTACATCTTAATGAATCATTAAAAATAAAAATATAACCATATATAGGTTGAAAAAAAGTAAAAATATATATAAAAAAAGTTTGTTTTTTTTTTGAATATAATGCTACTCCATAAGTTGAAAATAAACAATGAATATCATTTAATATCATGAAAATATATCCTATAAAATATAAAATAATAAAAGAAATAATATTTAATATCATAGTTATTTTTGTAGAAAATAATATATTTGAAAAATAATTTGATATATATTGAATATTCATATTTTGAATTTTTGAAGAATCTGTTATTATATGTTTTATAATTGGGGAAATAATTCCAAAAGATAAATATTCACAAATAATTCCAGAAATAAGATTTATAAATAAAACAATTTTTGTAATAATCTTCATTTGAATTTCAATATATTTTGTAATGTTCAATAATTTATTAGTTTGTTGTGATATTGAATTTGATTCATTGAAAACATTTTTTAATTGAAAAAATAAGAATAAATAATAAAATACTATTCCAAAGCACAAAATAAAAATCAACAAAGAGATTAATTGATAATGGAAATTAATAATTTTAATTGAAGAATTAAATATACATATTTTTGATAAAATTGAATAAAATGAAGTTATATTATTTGATTTGGATTCAAAATTTCTTAAATTATTTGTTGAAAGTATCAAACCTATAAATTTTATGAAAAAATATGTAAAATAATATAGATTTTTTTTGGGAAAATTTTTTCTTATTAAATATATAAATTCTAAAAAATATTCATTTTTGATTTTATTTTCCATTCAAAAAAAATATATCATCAATTTTATAATAAAATATATTAATTTCTTATTTGTATGTGAAAGTATTTTATTTATTTTATAATATTAATGAAATAATTATAGACCGTTAAAATAATTTTTTTATAGTATTTTATTTTGTAATATAAATTAAAAATAGAATATTATTATTTTTAAACATACATCATTAAATCAAATTATTTTTCAAAAAAATAATGAATAAAAACTAATATTTTTTTCTTTTGAAGATATCTTCATTTATAAATTAAGAAATTAATAAAAAATATAAAACAATGGATAATGAAAATAAAGTTGCTGAAGAAAATATAAAACAAGATGATACCCAAAAAAAAGAAGATGAAAAGAAAGAAGAGAAAAAAGAAGAAGGAAAGAAAGAAGAAGTAAAAAAAGAAGAAGAAAAAAAAGAAGAAGAAAAAAAAAAAGAAGAAGAAAAAAAAGAAGAAGTAAAAAAAAAAAAAAAAAAAAAAAAAAAAAAAAAAAAAAAAAAAAAAAAAAAAAAAAAAAAAAAAAAAAGAAAAAAAAAAAGAAGAAAAAAAAGAAGAAGAAAACAAAGAAAAAGAAAAAAAAGAGAAAGAAAAGAAAGAAGAAACTCCAA
>Ga0256407_10009708_pt1 | contig 13701 bp, 9 predicted proteins | sample RumenRJG_04DNA_FD_193489 | JGI IMG/M metagenome (GOLD analysis project Ga0256407, IMG submission 193489) | Bovine rumen microbial communities from Lethbridge, Alberta, Canada - RJG_04 | ecosystem: Host-associated > Mammals > Digestive system > Stomach > Rumen | place: Canada: Alberta | collected... | reverse complement strand
TATTTCTGAATAACAAATGTCCTTCATCTTTTCCTTGGCCGGCACAATCAGGCGGCCTTTTTGTGATACCTCCATTTCTGTCTACACATTCGTCAAATTTCCCCTTGACTTTTTATTAGTAGACTTTCGCTAATCAGTCTTCTCAACCTTATCTTTCAGATATCCTACCAATTTCATGTGCTTTCCTCCTCCAAAATGGTGATGAATTTCTGCTTTCACTTATATTATACGCGAATCCACCCGAAATGTGACAGGAAATGTATTGAATGTATTGATTTCTCCATATTATTTCGCAAAAGACGCATTTTACGAAATATATTATCGGTATACTTATTGACATCTCGAATCACGCTCGACTTTACTGCCTTTTATTTTAAACCCGCCTGCAACCTGATCCAGTTCTGCATCATCAAGGATAACGCCTGCATCTTCCACATTCTTCTTTGTTTCACCGAGGATCTTCTTTACTTCGTCCTCAGACTTGCATTCCCTATCTTGTTTTGCAGTTCATCAGTCAACTTCATAGTGCTACCTCCTTGGTTTTGCGATTAACTATTACTCTATGATTATATACGAACGAGCTCTCGAAATGGCAACTATCCCGCAAAAAATTATAAATTGCCAAAGTAACTGCACTATAGGACGTGCATTTACTTTGGCAATTTATAAATTTTGAAAAAACCATTGCCATTTTCCGATATCTTACGTATATAACGCAATCAGGGGACGGTTCTGTGATTGACTTTCTGAATGGCATAATACGTTATCCCCGTCAGTCGACTTATCTGCCTTATTGATGCACCGGATTTTTTCAATTTCCCAATGCATTCGTTTTGAATGTCAACCGGCAAACGCTGAAAAGATGTCACATTGTCACATCCTGTCATATCCATAATTATCTTTTTTGCCTGCTTATCAGTTGCATGCCATGTTCGCGTCTTCTGTATTTCCATACATTCTTCCGCAACATACTCATTACTTGTTTTCACTACAGTTTTTCTGGAAAGAAACTGTTCAACATAATCTATATCCACCAGATTCTGTTGCCAGAGATATTCCCTGAAACTGCTGTACGGATAATCCCCCGGATTTTTACACATTCCTGCCTTTACAGGATTTTGATGAATATATCTGATCACTGTAAACAGATACGTCTCATCATCCACTGCCTCGCTCTTAAACCTGTCCTGAAATAAATGCCCAACCCTTTGGTACTTTGTATTGTACCAATATACAAAACGGATACTGATACGCTTAATCACTTCTCCCAACGGCATGCTTTCCTCCTTTATTAAAATATGAATGTGATTTCCCATAAGGCAGTATGCCAGGATCTTATAACCGCACTTCAGTTTACATTCTTTCAAAATCTGCATGAATTTCAGATTATCCTCTTTATCTTCTAATATCTGCTGACAGTTAATCCCTCGCAGCATAACATGATAAATTCCGCTTATTGCATGTTTCCTTGCTCTTCTTGGCATATTTTATCCTCCGTTCGGGAGCAATCACAGAACCGTCCCCCGATTGACAAAAATCTTGACGGTTCCATATGCTTCCCCATATTGTCCCGGATATACCAGATGTGCAGCCTCCGCTTTGCACGTGTCATAGCGACGTATAGAAGCCGCCTCTCTTCTTCGATCTCAGATGGCAGCATGGCCTTATGATACGGTACAATACCCTCATTTACATCAAAGAGAAACACTTCATCAAATTCCAGACCCTTACTTGCATGCATAGTCATCAGACATAAGCCCTCTCTTTCGGTATCTGCCTTATTTCCCTGATCCTTTATCCTTTCAAGCTCCCTCCTGTACTCGCTTATAGCGTCGTTCCACACGGCATATGATCTGAAGGACTTTGCCCTTAGCTTTATATCCTCAGCGGTTCGTAAGAGCTCTTCTAAATTCACCTTCCTGTCCGCAGCGTAATCCTTTATGAATTTTTCGTAGCCCATTCCCTTAAGGATATAGTGTACTGCAGCGTATGGCTTCATCTTTGAAAGGAGCTTAAGGTCATTTTCAAGCCTCCTTACGGCGCATACTGTCCTTACGTCAGATGAATGAAAGGAAAGTATCTCCCGAAAATCCACCCTTTCACCCTGCACCGCGTTCCTGCTTATCCCCCGGTAAGGACGGTTCATTATGCGGAAAAAAATACTCCGCCTCATATCCCCCGAAGCAATGGAAAGGTATGACAATATGTCTTCTACGATAAAGTGGTCGTAGATATTCCTTATCCTGTCCCGGCAGGAAAAAGGTATATTTAAGTTTGAAAGCATTTCCGCGAAATATGACAGTAGCTCATTTGTACGGAGAAGAACAGCTGTACTCTTAACCCCGGAAAACCCGGAATTAGCGATATTTTCCTTAAATTCCGAGATCTCCCCTTCCCTGTCCTTAAACTCCCTGATATCTACAGCGTTCTCTTCTTCCCAATCGGAAAGCTTCCCGCTTAATTCTTCCGCTCCCGAAATAATATCCTTTTCTATCCTAAGGGTATTTTCCGAGACCACGATCCCCGCTGCGTCAACGATCTCCGGGACCGAGCGGTAATTTACCGAGAGCTTCACTATCCTTGCCGAAGGATAATCCTCCTTAAAATGGAGCATTATCCCCGGATCCGAACCCCTGAAGCCGTATATCGACTGGTCGTCATCCCCCACCGCAAAAAGGTTCTCATTTTCCCCTGCCAGGATTTTAAGGAGCTCATACTGCACGGGATCCACGTCCTGAAATTCATCTGCCTGTATATAACGGAACCTGTCCTGCCACCTTGAAAGTACTGCAGGTCTCTCGTGGAAAAGCTCCCGGCTAAGCAGCATCATGTCATCAAAATCAATAAGCCTCATTTCCGTCATTCGCTTTTTGTATCTTTTGAAGAAGGTTTCAAATATTTCTGCCGGAAGATAGGCAGATTCAAAGTCCTTAAGAACAAAGGCTCCGCACTTTACCCGGCTTATCTCGCTTATCAGTCCCGCGACCGCTCTTCCCCTGTCGGCAAGCTCGACCCGGAGTGACTCCAGTATTTCATTTATTATTTCACTCTGTCCCGAAAACTTTATGATATTGTCTGATGAAAAACGATAGGTATGTCTTAAGATCTTATAGAATATTGAATGGAAGGTTCCGATGGTCAGGGCTCCTGCCCTGTCTCCGAGAAGCTTTGACGCTCTTCTTCTCATTTCTTCCGCAGCGAGGCGGGTAAAAGTGATGGTAAGGATATTTGAAGGATCGATATTAAGAGTGGAGATAAGATAGAAAAGTCTGTATGTGATAACAAGGGTTTTCCCGCTGCCGGGCCCCGCAATGACCTCGCAGGGTCCGGTGTCGTGAGTCACGGCTTCTGCCTGGGCAGGGCTTAAAGCTGACAGCCCTGTCCCGTAGGCATCAATGTTTTCAACCGCCAAGACGTTTTATTCCGTCCTCTATCCTTCTTATCGACTCTTCCTTACCTATTATCTCCATTATCTCCGTAGCTCCGCCGGGAGTGGATTCCTTACCTGAAACCGCGGTACGGAGAGGCCAGAGAACAAATCCGTTTTTATATCCCTTTTCGTCTATGAATTCCTTTATCCTGCCATAGAGAGCGTCATTACTGTAGTCCGTATGTTCCTTTAGTAACGGCAGTATTTCCTTCAGCACTACGAGGCTTGTTCCCTCGTCTGTTTTCATCTTCTTATGCCTGTATATCGCCGTATCGTAATCCGGAAGCTCTGAAAAGAAATCTATCAGCCCCTTTATATCCGGAAATACCTCTATTCTTGACTGCACAAGTTTAGCGATCTTTCTATAATCCAGCGGCTTCTTTATTACTTCCTTGATAAAGGGCTCTGCGAGCTTAAAGAAACCTTCAAAATCCATCTTCTTTATGTACTCTCCGTTCATCCATTTGAGCTTCCTGAAGTCGAATACCGCAGGGCTCTTATTAATATGGTGATAATCAAATTTCTTAATGAGCTCCTCCATTGACATGATCTCCTGGTTGTCATCAGGAGACCAGCCTAAGAGAGCAACAAAATTCACCACGGCTTCCGATACAAAGCCCTGTTCCAATAGATCCTCAAAGGAACTGTGCCCGCTTCTTTTACTGAGCTTTTTATGATCCTCGTCTGTTATGAGAGGACAGTGGATATACTCTGGGATATCCCATCCGAAGGCTTCATAGAGCCTGTTATACTTTGGAGAAGAGGAAAGATACTCATTTCCTCTTACAACGTGGGTTATACCCATCAGATGATCGTCCACAACGTTCGCAAAGTTGTATGTGGGATAGCCGTCCGATTTTATAAGGATCATATCGTCGAGCTCCTCATTACTGACCGTGATATCCCCGTAAATATCGTCATGGAAGGTAGTGCTTCCATCCATCGGATTATTCTGCCTGATAACGAAGGGCTTATTCTCAGAAAGATTCTTCTCAATCTCCTCCTTTGAAAGATGAAGGCAGTGCTTGTCGTAGACTGAGATCTCCTTTTCCGTTCCGTCCTCACTCTTTATTGTTTTCTTAAGCCCCTCCAGCCTTTCTTCCGTACAGAAGCAGTAGTAGGCCTCTCCCTTTTCCACAAGCTTTTTTGCATACTCCATATAGAGTCCGCTCTTCACTCTTTCGGACTGCACATAGGGGCCGCACTCTCCCTCTTTTCCGGGGCCCTCGTCATAATCAAGACCCGTAAGCTCTAAGGTGCGGTTTATAATGTCAACTGCCCCCTCCATTTCCCTCTTCTGATCCGTATCCTCTATACGCAGGATAAAATCACCTCCTGCATGCCGGGTGATCAGATATGCATAAAGTGCAGTTCTTAAATTTCCGACATGCATACGTCCTGTGGGACTGGGTGCAAATCTGGTTCTTACCTTTTTCATTTCCTGTCTATGCCGCTCCTTTCATTAATCCATTACTTACCGCTTATTTTAGCGCGTCGACCCTTTGGTGACGCTTCTTGTCATTCTGAGCAGGTTCTTGTCATTCTCTGAGCAGGTTCTTGTCATTCTTGAGCAGGTTCTTGTCATTCTGAGCAGGTTCTTGTCATTCTGAGCGAAGCGAAGAATCTTCCACTACCGGAGGAAAGATCCTTCGGGCTAAAGCCCTCAGGATGACAAAAAGGAACCCCTCGTGTAACAAATGATCATGGTGCGGCAATTAGCGTATCCTCGGGATTCATCTCGGTATTCTCCGGATTAACCGGTTCATAGCTCTCTGCCTCCTGATCATTTACATAGCGCTTATATGACCCGCTGTCCGTGTCATCATCATCATCATCGTCATCGTCGTCATCATCGTCATCGTCATCCGTCTTACTTGAACTGCTGCTCGTGGTGCTGCTCTCCGTAGCGTCGGTCATGCTGGCTTCCGTCGGAGCCGCATCTTCACTGACTTCCCCCTTATCCTCTTCGATCTCATCTCCGCCTTCAACTATTCCCTCACTGTCCTCGATATCCTCCTCTTCATCCTCATCCGCCTCTGTATCTACGGAGGATGAGCTGTCCGCCCCTGCCTGCAGTGTACGGAGGTAATCATAGTCGTAATCTATCTCATCACCCTCAAGTGACCTGTACCTGAAATAGAAAACCGGCGAGGAGCCATTATTTCCGAATACAGAACCCACGTGGAAGGATACATTTCCTGCGGTACCGGACTCATGCACATACATCATATCCGATGCTTCACCGTCTCTTCCCGTATATCCGAGCAGGATCGCAGCATGACCGAAGCGGTGGCTCGCATCATGTCCGTACACCATTATGTCTCCGGCTCTTACGTTTGAAAGCCCCTGATCGTACTCCTCCCCGTCCTCATCAACGGCGATAAGCTTCAATGCCCCGTTACCCCTGGAATATATAAGGGAATCCGTATTACAGTATCCAAGGTTATTATTGACGGCAATATAATAAATCCAGTCAACCCAATGTGAGCAGTCCATTCCGCTTATCTGATTGGCGAAGCTCACTATGGCATCATCCGGAACAATGGGGAAGCCTGTTTCATCCTTCTCGGTATTCGAGGGCCTTGTGGGCTGAGCTCCTCCGAGGATATAGGGAATTCTTCCAACGGTAAGTAGTGCACTCTTAACTATCCTGAATTCCTCCTCCGAAAGAGAGCTGTTTGCATTCCAGGTAATGGTGAGGATGTTCTTGATATCATCGGCAGACAGCACTGCACTGCTTGTAAGAGGCGCATCGGTCTCTCCGGTTGTCTCCAGCTCATCCATTGTATAATGGTCCGCTTTTTCATACAGCTCATCCGGGATTTCCTCCGTGCCCTCATTATCCATTTTTTCTTCAAATCCCCGGGCAGTAAGTGAAAGAAGAAGCTCCCTTCTCTCAGCCTCTGCTCTTTCACGCTCATCCAGCATTTCATTAAGCTGGATATTGTAGCTTACTATCCAGTCCACGATCTGGGATGCGTAATTCATAAAAACCGCAAAGAACAGCAGAAGAATGGCTGTCAAAGTCCGCAGCCAGTATTTTTCGATAACCCTTGCCGTGTCCAGTATCTGTGGGAATTCCAGAGGATTGATACGTTTCTTATGGATCTTCCAGGGCTTGCCCCTGTCATGGTGAAGTGCATTGTCTACATAGTACGTATCATAATACCAGAATCTTTCCAGATCGGAAAGCCTTTTTTTCTGACCTCCCAGCTTTATTTTTTTTGGCCTCGTCAGACGATGGTACAGATATCTTAAATCCAACATATCAGGTTATTTTCGCATAAAGAGAGATAAGTTTCAATAGACCGATATCTTATGCTCCAGTAGATAATATCCGTCCTTAAGCTTATAGGGAATACAGGAAACATTTGCATTTGCACTGCCTGTTTCCTCAAGGATCCTGCCTAATACCCTTCTTTTTACTTCATTATCATCATAGGCTCTGTTACACTCATTTAGAAGCTCCCCGTCTATGACCATTGAAAAGGAGAAGCTTCCCCTTCCCGAATTCCTGATCATATTGTAAAGCTCGTCATAATAAAGCTCCATGTCGCGGATCACATCTTTTTCCGAAAATCCGGCGGATTCGAGGGACGGAAGATCTTCTTCCGGGTCAGCCTCCTCCCCTGACTCTTCAGGCTCACGGGCTTCGTCCGGTTCCTGAGCCTCCAGCCCCCGGTACTTCGTGCCGTTGCAGGGCGGCAGATATACGGACAGACTCTGCCGTATGTGGGTAGTCCCGTAATCACTGTCGGTCTTATTGAACCACTCATAGTACCATGGCTTTTCGGTGCCTGTGTCATCCCAGGTAACATCCACATTATAGTAGCCGTCATCAAGCTTTATGATATTCCACCCATGGGCTTCCCCGGCGTAGCCGGTGCATAAATAACACGGAATACCGAGCTTTGTCATTATGTAGGAAAAGGACCTTGCATACCCCGCACACACGGTCTTATTTCTCACAAGGCCGCTATATGCACTCTGGTCAAGAGGGTTCATCTGATAATCAAAGAGCTCGGAAAGCCTGTTATGAACAAACCTCTCCTTTTCATAATCACTGCCTGAAGCTTCGGAAATAATGGAGGACGCTGCAGCATCAAACTCCGACCGGGATCTGTCGATATCCGCCGCAGTTTCATTATAAAAAAGATCCAGCTCTATAAAGTCGCCGTTTTTTCTGTATATTGTCCTGTACTCTGTATCCACAAAGAAAAGCTCGGGGTGGTCATTAAACACCGCTTCAAAAGCATTGTCTATACGCTTTCCTGTCATAAGACGGTCAACAGACTTAAACGCGGGATTCATTTCATTGATATTTGCATAGATCTGGCGATAGAGCCTTTTTCCCCTGTCATCCAGCATATTGTAATAGGGATAATACTCAGGATCAAAGGTGAGATCATCCCCGGTGGGGCCGGTTGACAGTTCTTCCTCTATCCTGTCTGCTTCCTCATCATCCACGGTTTTTTCATCAACCCTGATATTCTCATAGCCGCAGCTTCCGGAAAGTGCCTCGGGGATTTTCAGCTCATTTTCATCCGGCGCACTGTATCCCCCGGTAATATCCGCTGTCAGGCCGCTGCTGTCATCTGAAAAGCGCTCATCCTCCGGCTCGTCTCCTGCCGTCTCCGGAATTCCTGTTTCCGTTTCTTCAGGCAGTTCTTCCGTCCGTTCGCTGCTTTCCGTACCGGTATCTGCCGTTTCCCCGTTTTTCTTCTGCATAAGATCATTGACATATGCACTAAAATCCGGATTCAGGGCATACAGCGATATCACTCCCGTAAAAAAGGCAAGGAGCAGCATAAGTACTGTTAACAAAAAGACCTGGAATTTTTTCATATCATAAAGGCGGCTATTATCGCTGTGAAATAAGCTCTCCCGCTCTCTTCAGGAAAGCCTGTACATCCGATTCCTCCGTACCCCATCCTGTCACAAGCCGGATCGGTATCATTCCGTTTTTCTCCGGTGCCCACTCATAGAAAAAGAATTCCTTCTCAAGCTCCTTTACAACATCCGATGGCAGTACCGGGAAAAGCTGGTTTGTCTGTGATCCGCCGTCAAACCCTATGCCGAGAGCCTTCAGTCCTTCTCTCAGTTCTTCTGCCATATGATTTGCATGTGATGCCATAGAGAAATATATACTGTCACTGCCGCCTTCAAGAAGTGCTTCAAACTGTACTCCGATAAGGCGTCCCTTCGCGAGAAGTCCGCACTGCCTCTTTATCATAAAGCGGAAATGATCATCCATTTCCTTATTTTTTATAACCAGTGCTTCTCCGAACAACGCACCGTTCTTCGTGCCTCCGATATAGAACGCATCACAGAGGGAGGCCAGCTCCCTTATGGAAAGATCGTTTCCCCTGCAGGTAAGGGCGGCACCCAGTCTCGCTCCGTCCACATAGAAATATAGTCCTTTTTCCCTGCACTTCCGGGATAAAGCTTCCATCTCCGCCCTGCTGTATACAGTTCCGGTCTCCGTCGGCTGTGAAACATAGACCATGCGGGGAAGCGGTGTATGCTCGTCCTGATATTCCTCAAAGGCAAGGTCAATAAGCTCCGGTGTAAGCTTTCCGTCAATACCCTCAACCGTTACTACACGGTGTCCTGTTCCCTCCACGGCACCGGTCTCGTGAAAATATACGTGGCCGCTTCTTACGGAGATCACGGATTCATAGGGTCTTAAGCTCGCTGCGATAACCGTCACATTACAGGGTGTACCGCCAACCATCATATGCACACTGCAGTCCTCAATGCCTATAAGCTCACGGATCATCCGGGCTGCGTGCTCCGAATGGCTGTCCATACCGTAGCCGTCCGTATGCTCCATATTCGTTTTCATAAGCGCCTCCATAACCTTCGGATGCGCTCCCTGACTGTAATCTGATCTGAAATAAATCATGATACCCCTTTCAGCATTTTTCGAATTCCGTCATTTTCCGTTCTTCTTCATTTTCCGTTCTTCTTCATTTTCCGTTCTTCTTCATTTTCTCCGCCAAAATGTAGCCTATGGTTCCGGGAGCGTAGCTTTGCTTCCCCTTATCCTGACCCTTCTTTTCCGCAGGACGGCTTTTCCCTGAAGCACCGGGAGTCTGCTTTGAGCGGCTCCCGTCCTTATCGGTCATCGAAAGCGATATCCTCCCCTTCTTTTCATCTACCTCAAGGACGGTAACCTCCACGATATCTCCGACAGATACCACCTCCAGCGGATGTTTAATATATCTGTCCGACATCCTTGAGATATGTACAAGCCCGTCTTCGTGAACCCCTATATCCACAAAAGCCCCGAAGTCAATGACATTTCTTACCGTTCCCTTTAGCTTCATTCCGGGCTTAAGATCCTTCATTTCCAGCACATCCGAACGGAGCACCGGCTTCGGCATTTCTTCTCTCGGGTCTCTCGCAGGCTTTTCAAGCTCAGTCAGGATATCATTAAGGGTGATCTCTCCGCAGCCTATCTCCTCCGCAAGGGCTGCCTTGTCCCTGATGCTTTTCTTAAATTCCCTTATCTTTTCTTCCTCTCTTATGCCGCAGCCTATTTTCTTTAATAGTGCTCTGGCGCTTTCATAGGATTCAGGGTGGACTGCGGTGGAGTCCAGAGGCTCCTTTCCCCCGTTTATGCGGCAGAAACCTGCACACTGCTCAAAGGCCTTCGGTCCAAGCTTTGGCACCTTCATAAGCTCCGCTCTTGAAGTGAATTTACCGTTCTTCTCCCTGTATGACACAATATTCTTTGCAACCGGGGATGAGATACCGGAGATGTAGGATAAAAGGGAGAAGGAAGCCGTGTTCAGGTCGACCCCGACGCTGTTTACCGCATCCTCCACTACACCGGTGAGGGTCTCCGTTAGCTTTTTCTGGTTCATATCGTGCTGGTACTGCCCCACACCTATGGACTTTGGCTCGATCTTTACAAGCTCCGACAAGGGATCCTGAACCCTCCGTGCAATGGAAGCCGCACTCCTCTGTCCCACGTCAAACTCCGGAAATTCCTCGGTCGCCAGCTTGCTTGCAGAATAAACACTGGCTCCCGCTTCATTGGTTATCACATACTGAACCTTTGCTTCGGGGATCTCATGCAAAAGCTCCGAAACCACCTGTTCCGACTCCCTTGACGCCGTTCCGTTACCTATGGAGATAAGCGTGATCTTATACCTGGAAATGAGACCCTTCAGCACCTTCTTTGCTTCCTCTGTCTTATTATGAGGTGCAGTCGGGAAGATCACCTTTGTATCAAGCACCTTTCCCGTAGGATCCACTACTGCGAGCTTACAGCCTGTCCTGAAGGCCGGATCCCAGCCGAGAACCGTCTGTCCCGCTATGGGAGGCTGCATTAATAGCTGCTTCAGGTTCTTACCGAATACCTCTATGGCTCCGCTCTCCGCCCTTTCCGTAAGCTCATTTCTTATCTCCCGCTCGATGGAGGGCGAGATCAATCTGGAATAGGAATCGGAAACAGCGGCCTTTATAAGGGGTGAGGTAAAGGGATTATCCGCTGTAATGGTCTGCTTTTCAAGGTAATTAACTATACGTTCAACCGGAGCCGATACTGATACGCTTAAAAGCTTTTCATTTTCGCCTCTGTTTACGGCAAGTATCCTGTGTCCGGCAATACTTTTCACGCCTTCCTCAAAATCATAATAATTCCTGTAAACGGAGTCCTCCCCGCTGTCCTTTGCCTCTGACCTTAGCTTTCCCTCTTCCCTGGTAAGCTTCCTTATGTATTCCCTGTATTCCGCATTATCGGATATCTGCTCCGCAATGATGTCCGAGGCTCCTGCTATGGCGGCTGCCGTATCAATGACCTCCTTTTCCGCAGCCTTCAGAATATCCTCCTTACTGTCGGACTCCGGCTTAAGCTTTCCTGTCACATACTTCTCCGCCTCCTCTTCCACAGGATGATCCGTATCCTGCTTCAGAATGAATTCGGCCAGTGGAAGGAGCCCTCTTTTTCTTGCAGCATCCGCTCTTGTCTTTTTCTTCTGCTTATATGGTCTGTAGAGATCCTCTACGGTCACCAGCTTTTCGGCGGCAAGTATGGCATCCTTAAGCTCATCGCTCAGCTTCCCCTGCTCGTCAATAAGAGAGATAACCTCTTCTTTCCTTTTTTCCAGATTTCTAAGAGCTTCAAGCCTCTGTGAGAGCATCCGGAGCTGCTCATCATTAAGGCTTCCCGTGGCCTCCTTACGGTACCGCGCGATAAAGGGGATGGTATTCCCTTCATCTATAAGCTTCACAGCAGCCTCCACCTGCCACTCCCTTGAACCGGTCTCGCCGGCAATAGTCCTTATAATATCCATCTTTTTATCTGTCCCTTATGGCTTCGTTTTTTTCATTAATCAATACAACTGCCTCTTATCGAGACAGTTGTATGATATGGTCTTATATTTTGTATTACGGTTCCTGTCCCTAAGTGACAGTATATTGATCCAAGTCTCGCCCCGCAAGACTTGGCGCCGGATTTACGGTCGCTTCAGCTCCTGTATTTATCCATATCCAGAAGCTTTTCGTGCTTTGCAACTATCGTGGTCACCACTGCGTCACCCGTTACATTTGCGCAGGTCTGCATCATTCCCATAATAGGGTAAAGACCCATGATAAGGCTGATAGCCTCTGCAGGTATTCCTATCTGCGGAACCAGAAGCGCAATACATACAAGGTTTCCTCCGGGTACTCCCGGGCTTCCGAGTGACAGCACGATTATTGAAATAAAGAGTGAGAGAAGGACGCTGCTTGTAACCTCAACATTAAAGATCTTCGCGAAAAACAGGGCGGATATTATGAGCGCGATACAGCTTCCGTCCATGTTTATCGTAGCTCCCAAAGGAAGCGAGAATGAATATACCTTCGGAGATACCCCCATCTCGTCGCACTGCTTTATGGATGTGGGAAGAGCCGCATTACTGGAAGCAAAGGTGAAGGCTGCTGTCATTGCGGGATAATACTTCGACAGGAAGGTAATGGGATTTAGTCCGCCGAGTATCAGCAGCAGTAACATGTATATGATTATCATAACTATGTCTCCGAAATAGATCACCGGCAGCCATAGTATCACGCTTGCCAGCTCCTTCAGATCCATCGCTATCATCATTTTTGCCATTGAACAGAAAACGATCAGCGGGATAAAGCCCACAAGAACAGTGGTGATCTTCGAGAACACCTCATAAAATGCGGCCAGAATCTCCCTCACTATAGGGAAGTTCCTGGAAAGCACCGCTGCCGCAAGGCCGAGCATCAGAGCGATAAAGATGATCTGCAGCATTTCCGATTTCTGGAACGGTGTCACGATATCCGAAGGAACGATCCCCACAAGGGTATCCTTTATGGAAATATTTACATCTTCTCCCTTTGCCAGTGTGTCTGCGGCAGCCTCTGCCGATACCGCATCCGCAAGGGAAGGATTACCAATCGGGAATAACTGGTATGTGAAGAAGCCTACCCAGACAGCGATGATAGAGGTGATCACATACATTATAAATATCTTTCCCGCGATACGTCCGAGAGCCTTGATATCACCAAAGTCTGCGATGCTGGCGGCTATGGAGAAAAATACGAGCGGCGCAACTATCAGCTTCAATGAATTCATAAATACTGTGTATATCGGCACAAAAAGATTTGAACTTATACCCTTGGACACCTCTGCGGGGAGGGCGGACTGCATTATAAGTCCCGTGACTATTCCCAGCACCAAAGCGATAAGGGTGCAGATAAGTCCGGCGAAATGAGATTTTTTTGCGGTTAATAATACGGAGTTTGTGCCGTTACTGTTGGTGATACGGAGATTATCCCCGAGTATCCTGTTTATGAGTCTCTGTAAAACGGCATTAGCCTCATCATCCTCCTGATCAAAAAGGAACTCCTTTTCTATATCGGAGGCACTGAATGCACTGCCTTTGGCTGTGAACTTAATTTTCACATTACCGAGGATCCCGCCGATTTCAATCTTCATCTGCTCTGAGGGATCCGCCGCATTGGAAATAAGCTTAGCCAGCACCTCTTCAGAAGAAAGGACGGCCTTTGCAGTTTCCTTTGACGACAGCTTATATTCCTTAAGCGTGTCACGGATAAAATCCATTCCAGACGGTATACTGGAAGTACTGCAGCTCAATATTATTTTTTTACTCATATTTCACCCCTTCCGACTAATAACTAATTATCTGTCTGAATAAAATCTGTTTCGTATTATATCATAATTACTTACAAATTTTTACCCTAAATTCCCATCTTTGACAGTCTAAACGCGAGGAAAGCCTGTAAATAAGGGAAAA
>Ga0256407_10009707_pt1 | contig 13702 bp, 10 predicted proteins | sample RumenRJG_04DNA_FD_193489 | JGI IMG/M metagenome (GOLD analysis project Ga0256407, IMG submission 193489) | Bovine rumen microbial communities from Lethbridge, Alberta, Canada - RJG_04 | ecosystem: Host-associated > Mammals > Digestive system > Stomach > Rumen | place: Canada: Alberta... | reverse complement strand
AAAATAATTTTAATAATAATAATAATCAAAATAATTTTAATAATAATAACAATCAAAATAATTTTAATAATAATAACAATCAAAATAATTTTAATAATGAAAATGATTTTAATCCATATGACTTTGAAGATAATAATAAAGATAATTTTGATATTAATCAATTTTTATTAAATGAAGAGCAAACAGTAAAAATAGAAATAGAAGATATTTTAGAAAATTATTATGCATTAGCACAAAATGAAAAAAATTACAATGATAAAATAAAATATTATGAACAAATTATTGATATAGAAAATAAAAATTATCAAACAAAATTATGGACATATAAATCATATGAACAACTAGTATATATATATTGTGAAAGTTTAGATAGAGATAATTTAATAAATTCATTAACAATATTAATATCATTAAGAGATGAAGTAGATGAAAGTTATTCAACTCCAGTTATGAAAAATATAATTTCAATATTAAAAAACCCAGATATAATTGAATTAAGTCGTCCAGTAGTTTCAGCAGTAGTAAGAGTATTACATGAAGCAAATGGAAATAAGGATTATTATTCTCAATTATTACAATTTCTCCAATCAACAAAATTATTTTTTATGGAAAATGAATCAAAAGCAAAATTTCCAATAAATTTATTAACTCCATATATAAATGATATAAGTGTATTTAATTTAGAAGTTAATGTAGTAGGAAATGAAGAACAACCAAAAATAATAGGAGGACAACAATATACTCCACCAATAGGATGGACTAGTTATGAATTTGATATTTATCATCATTATGATAATGGAGATGAAACTTGGTTAAAATGCAATGGTAATAATGGTGAATGGGCAATTGCATATCATGGTACTGCTAGAGCGATAAATCAAAATAAACAAATTTTACGTATTGTTGAAAATATTTATAAAACTAATCTTAAGCCTGGTGTTAATCAAGCTTGTGCACAACATCATAATATTAATAAAGACACTAAATTAAAATATAAAGTTTGTGGAAAAGGTGTTTATTTAACTCCTAATATTACTGTTGCTGAATCATATAGTGCTATATTAAATATTGATGGAAAAAAATATTCTGTTGTTTTACAATTTAAAGTTAATCCAAAAACTTTGAGAATATCAAATTCACATCGTGATTATTGGATTTGTGATGGAAATACTAATAGTGTAAGACCTTATAGACTTTTAATAAAGCAAAGATAGATTAAAAAATAAAATAAAAATAAATTTATATTTTTATTATTAATATAAAATTGTAGTCCTAAATTTAATATTATTCAAAATAGAAAAAAAATAAAATTTATAAATAATAATAAAAAGAATTAGAAATAATAATTGTTAAATAATACTACATCCTCTACAACATGTATCTCTTACATATAAATCTTGTTCAGGTAATCCCATAACATAATTATACTTTTTAACACTTTCAATTTCAACAATATCAGTAAAAGGAACAGAATCAATTTGATCAATAAAAGTTACTTTAACTAATTTTTTATTTTTATGATTTATTTCTGTCCCATTTCTATCAGTTCTAACTTTCTTATTATTATTTGTTATTACTTTTGAAACTTTAGGAGCAAATCTATCAGAATTTGTATTAATTGGTTTTTTTGTTCTAATTGGAGAATTAAATCTTTTTATTTTTAAAACTTCTGTTGATGGTGATTTTGTAATTGCATTTGTTGTTGTATTATTATTTATTTGTTTTATTTTTGAATTTTCATATGTTGAAATTTCATTTGTTGTATTTTCTTCTATTATTTCTCTACTAGTCAATGGACTCATTATTCCATGATGAAGTGCATTTCTTGTTCTAATTGGTGAATTAATAGGTAATGTTTGTATTGGCTTTTTTGTTGTTAAAGGAGGTAATTTATGAAGAACAATTGTATTTTCTTTATTTTCTTTTTGCTCTGAATTAGACATTAATTTAAAAAAATAATTTATATTTTATATAAATATTTTGATTATATAGTATTATAAATACATTTATTTACTTATATTATAAAATTTTTATTCACTCATTAATCTTTCTTCAATACAATTTTTTTAATATTTAAAAAAATAAAAATATATTTTTGTTACTTATTCTTAATATTTAATTGGATTTTAAACATATTTTTAAATAAAAATATAACAAGCATAATTAGTCTAGTGGTAGGACAGCAGCTTCCCAAGCTGAGAACCCGTGTTCGATTCCCGGATTATGCATTCTTTTTTATCTAAACAATAAAATACTTTTCAATATTATAATATTATGTTATTAAATAAAATATAAGTTTTATATTTTAATTTTTATTATATTTTATTTAAAAAATATTTATAAAAATAAATGGAATTATCTGAAGATAATTTATCACAAAAACTTATATATTTTTCTCCACAAAAACCAATTAAAAAAATCGCAAATTCAAATTCTTCTTCTTTACTTAGAGTTGGAAAAATAAAAATTGATACAGATGATTTACATGATGAAACAAATAGAACCAAAAATAAAAAAGTTTTTGGTTCTTTTGTTACTTCAAGTGAAGAAACAAAATCTTATGTAAATACTTATAATGGCTTAGATAATGATATTTATGAAAGATTAAGAAATGAAAATGTTGATTTTATTAAAACACTTTTAAGATTAAAAGCAAAAATGTATTATCAAAATTTAGGTTATTCAAATAATGAAAAAAGAAGAAATAAGCAATATGAATTAATTGATAATTTAAAAATGAAAAAAAATATAAAAACAACTCCGATAGAAATTAAAAATATTCAAAATAGAAATATTAAAAAAGAAAAACCAATAAAAATAACATCACAAATAAATTATTCAGAAAATAAAACAAAGAAAAAAAATAATTTTTTTCATAATAAAATTGATAATTCTTTGAAAACTTCAAAAACTTCAATTCATTCAACACCATCTCAAGATAAAAATAATATTAAAGTTAATTCTCCTAATAAAGCAATAAAACAAAGAGCGATTAGTGAAATTCCAAATAATTCTCAAATTAAAAAAATTCAGCAATTAATAAAACCCAAAAATAATAAACTTAAAACTCCTCAAAATAAAAAATCTACTAATGTTTTATTAAATATTAATTTTACTAGTAAAATTAATAATAATAATCCTAATATAAATATTATTAAAAAATTAAAAGAAAAAAAAAAGAAAGTTATTCCTATTGCGCAAATTAATTTATTTGGAGATGATGATTCTGATGATATTAAAATAAGAGGTAAATCAAGTGAAAATTTACATAAATATCATTTTTCTCATAAAAGAATTAAGACAAATTTTTAGAATAAATATTTTTGTTATTATAAATTGTATAAATATATCATTATTTATTTTAATATTTTTAATTTAAAATTTTAAAATTTTTGTTTATTGTTTTGAATTATTAATATTTTATAATTTGTTTTTATGTATATTTTTTTTAAATTATTTTAAATTTTTTAGTCAATAATAAAAATGCAAAATTATCAAATTGAAAAAGAACTCTTACAAAGAATTACTACATTAAAAATTTTAAATGAAGAATTAAATAGAAAACAAAATATTACAGATACATTTTATATATCAACAAATAAAAAAAAAGAATTTTTAATGAAAACTCTTCAAGATTATGATAATGAAATAAATAATCTAGATAAGGAAATTGATATATATTATAATGAATTATTTGGACATTTGAATAATCAAAAAAATAAAAAATTATATCAAAACTTAAATTTACTAAAAGACTTATTAAATACTAAAACAGAAGAATTAAATAACAGACAAGAAATAATAGAACAAAAAGAAAATCAATTAAATGAAAAATTATCACAATTAAATATTGCACAATTAGAATTATTTAATCAAATGATAACAAAAATAAATAAAGAAGAAGATTTAGAAAATAATATTTTAATAAATACATCAAATTTAAAATATGAATATTCAAAAATAAAAAATAATTATTTTGAACAAATCTCAAATGAAATTTTAAAAGAATTAAATTTAAATAAAGAGAAAAAAAAAAGACCACATTCTTTAGATAATTCAACATCATCATTATATGAAAATGAAATTAATAATAAAGGAAATAATTATAGATTAACTCGTAAAGATTTCTTTGGTTTAAAACAAAAAAGACAATTAACAAGAACTGCTTCTCAAGAAGGTGGTTCAAAAATATTTTCTGTAACTGGGAAAAATAATTTACAAAATTCAATTAATAGTAGTAATTTTAATAATTATTCAAAAAATAATTTATCAAAAGTTTCAAGATTTCATTCAAAGTTCTTTTCACAAATTGATAATTAATTTTTTATTTTTAATTTTTATATTAAATGTTTTTTAATTTATTAAAATAATGAATAATTTTTTTAAATAGAGAAACAATTGATGTTAAGTTCTAATGATTTAAAAAAAAGAAAAATCCCAATTATGATTTCACCAACTTTAACATATTTAGATATTTTTAATAAATGTAATAATAAAAAACATAAAAAGACGAGAAATACTTCTATAGAAAATAAAAAAAATTTAAATTACAATATGTATAATAAAAAAATAGATTTTAAAAATTTATTATCTTTAATTAGTAAATATATTTTATATAGTAAATTAAATCAAATTCAAAATGATTTTAATTCATGTATAATAAATTCATTAATTCAAAATAAAAGAGGAAAAGCAAAGCTTTATTTAACTGAATCAAAAATATTATATGATGAGAAAGAATATATTGAAAAATTATATAAATTAAAAGATTCATATCATAATATTCCATTCTATTTTGAATATTACAAAAATTATTTAAAGTTTTTTTGTAAACCTTATATTCGTGAAAAAGTTTCTCATAAAATATTAATATATAATATGGAAAAAGTAGTTGAAATTTATTTTAATGAAAATTATAGAGAAAATGTAAAAGGAAAAAATGATAATTTAAATAATATTTCAATTCATAGAATATTTAATACTAATATTATAAAAGAAATTGAAAATGAAAAATTAGAAACAAATCAAACAAATGAAAAAAAAAATTTTTTAAAAAGATTTATAAAAGATGGTGATGATATTAGTTCTTTTTATGAAATTAGTAAAATAAATAATATTTCATTTGATGATTCAAATACAATAAAAAAAAAATTTATTAATTTGTAAAAAAAAAAAAAAACAGAAAATAAAACAAAAAAATCAAAAAAGCAAAAATTAAAAAATGATTTAAGTAATTTAAATTTAAAATATTTTTCAAATAGCATAAAACACACCAAAAAAAAAATCAAAAATCAAAAAAATATTTTATCAAAATTAAAAGAATCATTTCATATATCCCCAAATAAATTTTTTATAAATTCATATAATGATTTATCAACAACTCCATTTAACTTATATAAATTTAAAGAAAATAAAAATTTCAAATTAAAACATAATAATAGTAAAAGTATGAATTTACAAAAAGGAGGAAAATTAACAATATCAACAAATTTATTTCATAATAAAATTATTAAAAAAGGTGTTTTATTTAAAAAAAATAATCATTATTCAAGTATATCAGCATTTAATGTAAAATCACCTTTAATTTTATATTCAAATCAATCAAGAAGAAGATTAAATAGTTCAAATAAAAAAAATAATTCATTTATAAATATTAAAAATGGAATTTATGTTTTATCATCAAAAAAGTTTTTATATAACAATTTAGATGAAAAAAAAAAATATAGTGAAGATAGTACAAGAACTGGAAATAGTAGAAATTCAAATCATAGTCATCAAAAAATTCCAATGATAAATTTAAGTAAAAATCAAATTTCAATAGATTTTATTAAAGCATATAGAACAAAAAATAAAAATCAAATTATCCAAAGTAAAAAAATAATAAAATCAGCAATAAATGAATTTATAAAAAATAATAAATCAAAATTATAAATATTAATTTTTAATTATAGTTTATTAAAAAATAATATATTAATAAATAATTTAAATATTTAATCAAAAAAAAATAAAAAAAACAAAATAAAAAAATGTCTTCAGTTGATTATTGGAAAAGTCCTTTACCTTTAGTAAATGATACAAATATTCAAAATTTTATAAAACAATATGTAATTATACATGGAAAAGTTCAAAGTATTAATAATAATACACTTTCTTTACTTGTTAATCAATCAACAAATGTAGAAATTCTTATAAATGGTTTTAATCAAAAATTTGAAGAAGGAACTTATTTAAAAATAATAGGAAAAGTTGAAAGTGATAAATCAATTGAATATGTTGATAATATTGTTTTACAAAGTGATTTTGATTTAGAATTATGTAATCAAGTTGTTCCTTTATGGAATCATAAAGAAGTGGCGGGATTTTTTTATTTATAAAACAATATTTTTAAAAAAAAATTAATCATATTATTTTTTACAATTGAACAATTAATTTTTAAAAAACCATTAAAGAATAATTAATTTTCATTAATATTTATAAATAAAATTATTTTTTAAATAAATTTCGAATAGCTCACTTTAAATTATTATCTCATTAATTTATTGTGTTTTTTTTCGAATGAAAATAATTGAATTAGAATATCTTAAAATTAATAAAATAAATATTAATTTTAAATAAACTATTTCAAACAAAAAAATATACATAAATGAAAAAAATTTAAAAAATAAATAAAATAAAAAAAAATTTTTTAAATATCTACAAATAATTTAATTAAAATTAAATGGAACAACCAAATCCTTTAACAAACAATCAATTAATATCAGGTGAAGGAGAAGGAAATTATACATGGAAATCTCAACCTCAATTTATAAAATGTCAAGGATGTGGATTTGAGGGTGATACATCAATAACAAAAGAATTTAATAAAAAAAATACTTTACTTTGTATTGTTTGTGCAGCTTGTTATTATGCTTATACTGCTTATCATCTTAAAGATCATACATGCTTTACTGTTACACATTTTTGTCCAAGATGCCAACAAAAAATTGGAACTTTTGATCCATGTGGTTAAATTTTTTTATATATTTTATTTATTTATAATATTTTTTTAATTTGAAAAAAAAATTTTTATATTATTAAATAAAATTTTTGCTTATAATAATTAATATGTCATTTATTCTTTATACAATTCTAAAATTTCATTATTAAATCTCTTTTTTAAATTATGTCTTTTTAATTTTAAAGTAGGAGTAATTAAATGATTTTCAATTGTAAAACCTTCTTTAAATAAAATAATTTTTTTAATAACTTCAAATCCTTTTAAACCATTTTTTCTTCCAATTTTATCCATATCTGTTATAATTTCCTTATGTAAAATTTCATCTTTAAAATGCTGTTCAATATTATTTTCATCACAATTAATACCTTTTTCTTTAAGAAAATCTAAGCAATCTTTAATAGAAGGAACAACAACAGCTACGACAAAATTTTCAGTAGAAACTCCAGTAACATAAATTTGTGAAACATATTTACATTGACAAAGTATATTTTCAATTTTTTCAGGAGCAATATATTCTCCTTGAGATAATTTAAAAATACTTTTAACTCTATCAATAATTTTAATTTCATTCCCTCTCATAATATCAACAACACCAATATCACCAGAATGTAACCAACCATCCTCATCAAATGACATTTTTGTATTTTCTTCATCATTTAAATACTTTTTAAAAACTGCAGGTCCTCTGACACAAATTTCACCCCTAGGTTCATATAATTTTGTAATTGGATTAATATCATCACTTGTATAATCTAATTCAGATATATCAACTAATTTAATTTCTACTGCTGGAATTGGACCACCTGGACCATAATAATGATTATCTAAAGAATTTTGTATCATTGATGCACCACAAGTTTCTGTTTGTCCATAACCTAAAAGTAAAGGAGAAGATAAAAAACATTTTAATTTTTCACATATTTCACTTGAAATTGGTGCACCTCCGATAACAAATAATCTACATCTTCCACCAATTAATTCTCTTATTTGTTTAAATACTGTATTATCCCATAATTTATGAGTATATGAACCAGTTTTATATAAATTTACTAATTTTTCCTTTAATGCAATTTCAAATAAATTTTTTGATATAATATTTAATTTGTTTACTTTTTCCATAATACCATCATATATTCTTAAAGCTATTCTAGGAACACAAACAAAAACTGTTGGTTTGCATTTTTGACAATCTTCCATTAATCTCTTTGGACTTCCTGAATAAAAAGCTACTGTTGCTCCTAAATACATACAAAAAGTATTTATTACTCTTTCAAATGCATGAGCTAAAGGAAGGAAACTTATATATAAATCATTTTGTGATAATTCGAATCCTACATTTTTTAATCCTAATAATTGAGATGCCATTTGTGAATGAGTTAACATTGTTCCTTTTGGTGTTCCTGTTGTTCCACTTGTATATGATAATGTTGCTAATGTTTCTGGTTTACAATGTGTAAATTCAACTTTACCTGTTTTACCTTTTTCTATAACTTCATTAAATGTATAAATATTAAAATATTTTTTTCCTTTTTCAATATCTTCTTTTGAATCATCATCAAATAATATTAAATTCTTTAAATTAGATATTTTTTTTTCTTCAGCAAGTTTAATAATTTTAACTAAATTAACACTTTCCATTGCAATAGTTTCTAAATTAGTTTCAGATAAAATAAATTCAATAGTACTATCACCTAATGTATCATATAAAGTAACAATAGAAACAGAATTCATATGAGAAGCAATATCACTAATCATCCATTCTTCTCTGTTTTTAGAATAAATTCCTAAAAATTTAAAAGTATCACCAGATTTACATTTGACTTCAGGACATAAATTTAATAATGCAATTCCAGTTGCATATTCAATTACTTCAGTTTCAATTTCTTTATATGTTTTATATTTATATTCTCCATATTTATCTTTCGATATTCTTTCTCTATTTCCTAAACCTGATTTATTTGGATATTTTTTTACTGTTCTTTCAAAAATTTTATATAAAGTGTCTAAACCTTCTTCTAATGTTGATGGAAGGGGATCGTTATTTGCACATATTGGATTTCTTATTATTTGGGTTTCTCCTTTTTTTTTTTCACCCATAAATACACCATATTTAAATGGAGTAAATTGTTCTTGTCCCATTTTTAATTAAAAAAAATATCTTTAATTTTTACATTAAATTTTTAAAAAATTGTTTTTCATTATGTCATAAAAATAAAATGACGAATTTTAAATTAAGATAAAGTTTAATATAAATATTTTTTGTTTTTAATGACTAAAAAATAATTATAATTTAAATAAATAATTTAAGTTAAAATTTATTTTTTTTTAATTAATATTTTTTCTTTAAATTTAAATAAATTCATAATTCATTTTTTTAATATTCAATAATTGAATATTAAAATGTCAACTATTTTTGCACTTTATGAAGATGAAAATTATATCTATATAAAGAATTTAAAAATCCAAAAGATAATTGCAATTTCTAAAATAAATACTGAAATTATTTTATTAAATGAAGAAACTTCAAAAGTAATTCCAATAAATAATAACATATTATTTTATGGAATTATGGGAATAATAAATATATGTTCTATACCTTGTCTAATATTAATTGAAAAAGCTTTAGATTGTACAGAAACATTAAAACAAATTTTTAAAATTGAAAAAATAAATTATATATTATTAAATAAAGAATATAATATTAAAATCAAGGAAGAAATTGAAAAAAAATTTAAATGTTTTTCACAAACAATTATTAATTCTTCTATTTATTTTTCTAATATAATAGATTTATCAAAAAGAAATATTTCGATTAATAATATGAAACAGAAAAATATGGATTATTTATATAATAAAGATATGTTAGAATTTTTTTTTCAAGACAATGATATTCGATTACAAAATTTTTATTCTAAATGTATTCAAGGATATATAGGTTTTTTTAAAAGTACTTTAAATGGACAAGATTTTTTTTTTTATTTTATTTCAAAAAAAAATCAAAATATAAAAGATTGTGAAATTTATAAAAATAAAGTAACATTTAATTTAAGCAATGGTGATAATTATAGTTTAAATATTTATTCATCATACAATCATAATATATCAAATAAATTTCATGACATTACAAAACAATTATTATACATTCAGTCAGATATTTTTCTAACTAATAATTTAGATTTATTAGAAGAACAAATTAAAGAAGAAAATTTAACAATTTTAATAAATGAAAAACCTAAAGAGATACCATTTGAAGTTTTATATAATATTTATTATAATTATAAAAAATCAAACAATTTTTTAACTTCTTCTTTTTATAAAGGCGATAATTCAAAGCAAAAAAAAAATTGTATTATGGTAACATCAGAATATCAAGAAATGCTTTCATTACTTCAATTATTTATTTCTCAAAATATTTTATTGTGTTTTCAAAATTTTGAAGTAGGAGAAAATAATTCAAATTATAATTTTTTCAATCAATCAAAATCAAAAAAATTAACTGAAAAAGAATTAATGAAAAATATAAATTTTGATGAAAAATTTAATGAAATAATATCAAAATTTAATAATATATTAAAAAATTTAGAATCAAATAATTTAATTTATGAAGATAAAATTCTTGAAATTACAATATTTGATAAAATTAATTTTTCAAAATTAAATCCTAATAATTTAAATATTTATATTCTTACTTATAATTTAGCAGCATATAATAATTTTCCAAATTATAATTTTGAAAATTTATTATTTCCTAAAAAGCATCTTAAGTATTTTTCAAATGAATTTTCACCTGATTTTTATTGTATTGGTTTTCAAGAAATAGTTGAATTAAATATTTCAAATATAATATTTAAATCAAATTTTTCAATTGTAAAAACAATAACAGAAAAAATTTCAAAAATTTTATTTACAAAATTTGGATATCAATTAATATATAAAGAAGCAATGATAGGAGTATTATTTTTATTTTATGTAAAAAGTTCAATAATTCCATTAATTTCAGAAATCAAAAATTCATATTGTAAAACAGGATTTGTAGGATTAAGTGGAAATAAGGGATATTGTATGTTACAATTTTGTTATAAAAAAAAATATTTTGTATTTACAACTGGTCATTTATGTGCAGGAGAATCAAAAGATAATTTTAATCAAAGAAAAAATGAATTAAATAGTATTTTATCAAGTTATATTTCATCATCTAAAAAACCATCATTAAGTTCAAACGATTATTTTTTTATTTTTGGAGATTTAAATTTTAGAATTCAAATGAATAAAGAAAATATTTCAAAATCAGATTCTATTGAAAAAGAAAAATTATTTGAAATGAAAGATATTATGATATCTAATGATGAATTAAATAATTTTTTAAAGAAAATACCAACGTTAGAAGAAGGAATAATAAATTTTCTTCCAACTTTTAAATATATTAAAAATACAAATAAATATAATTTACAAAAAAGATGTCCTGCTTGGACTGATAGAATATTATTTGGTAAAAGTAATGAAAATAGTATTAAACAAATTTTTTATGATGATATTGATATTAATATATCTGATCATAGACCTGTTTCATCTTTATTTCAAATTGATTTTAATTAAAATATAAAATAAGATTTAATAATTATTATTTAAATTGTGTATTTTAGATAATTCACTTATTAAACTTATACTTATAGGTTTTTGATATCCTAAATCTTTTTTTTCTTCTTCTGATGGTTCAATAAATGTTAATGTTATTGATAATCTTGGTATTATTTTATTATCATCTATTTCTTCATCTTTTTTATTTTCTAATGAATTTATATTTGTAATTTGATGTAATCCTGGAATTTTAGATTTAATTATTTCAGTAATTAAAACTACTTTTTTAATTGCTTTATTTAATCCAGATATATAAATTGTATTATAATTGTGTTTTAAAAATAAATCAGTAATAAAATTAATTGATTCATGCACATCTGTATTTTCACTAATCTTTATTTCATTATTTGGATTTATATAAGGATGATTTAATTGTTTAATTTTATTTCTATTATAACTTTTCATTTTATAAATAATTAATAAAATAAATAAAAATTATTCAAATAAAGAAATATAATTATACAAATTTATCCATTTTATATTTATTTAATAATCTCATAAATTCCCTTTTAACAATACTTCCCATTTTTCCTACTTCATTAAATTCACCATTAAACTTAAAACAATTATCAAAAATTAAATCAACATCAAAACAAAATTCTTTAAAATTAGTATATTGTCTTCTTCTAATTTTTTTTTTAATTGTTGAAAAATCCATAGGTTTTTTAATAACTTCATAATAATTGGGAACATTATTTTCAATTGGATCAACTGGATATTTAAAAATATCAGATTCAGGTAATTTTAATAATTCATTTATTACTTTTAGTGCTTCTGTTTCCCAACTTTCATAAAATAAAAGTTCTTTATTTAATAAATATACTTCATTTAATAAAAAATCTTTATCATCTAATAATTTTTCAATTTTTGGATTCTCTGATTTTAATTTTTTTATCTCATCTGCATTTAATTTTGTTTTTTCTCCTTTTTCATCAATATGAACTAATAAATATTTTCTTTGTTGTTGAATTTTCATAATTTTTTCAGTTTCATATTTTTCTTTTAATTTTTTATTATCTTCTTCACTTAATCTTCCTTTTTTAGAATAAATACCAGATTTATGATATTTTTTTGAATATTGATATGCTCCTTTTTCTATTAAATATTTAATTATTTTTATATCATTACATTTCATTGCAATTGTTAAAGGAGTAATTTTATTATTATCAACTTTATTAATTGAGATTCCATTTTCAATTAAAAATTTTATAATTTCAAAATTACCTTTTTGAATTGCAGGAAATAAACAATTTTGCCCTTTATTATCTTCAATATTAATATTACATTTTTTTTCAAATAAAAATTTAATTAAATCTATTTGATTACTTTTTATAGCATAAAACATTAAACTTTTACCATCTCTATCAATATCATTTACATTCATATCCATTTCATTTACTAAAAAATGTACTAAATTAATTTTTCCTTCTTCTATAGCTAAAAATAAACAAGTAGTTTCCATTTTATCTTTTTGATAAAGATTAATTTTTAATTGATATAAATGAGAAAAAATTTGTAAACAAAGTTCTTCATTTGGTATTTTAAAACAATAAAAAAAAGCATTTTTTCCATCTAAATCCACAATATCTTTAAATTCATATTTGTATCTAAAATATACTGATTTTATATATTCCCAATTTCCTGTTTCTATTGAATCTAAAACATTATTCATTTCTCTTTGTTTCTCATTTGGTTCTTGAGTTCTTCTATCAAGTAAAACAATTTGAAACATTTATTTATTTATTTTCATAATTATTTGATTTCTTTTAATTAAAATTAATTTAATATGAAATTTTAAATTAAAATTATTATATAATATTATTTAATTTTTTCTTTTTAATTAATTAATCATTTTTTTTAATTTGATTTTTATTTTTTTTTCTTTTTCTTTTTATTCTTTTTCTTTTTCTTTTTCTTTTTTTCATTTTCATTTTCATTTTTATCATTTTCTTCATCTTCATTAATTATAATTTCAACTGTATTTTCTCCTTTTTGTATTATTTTAATATTATTATTTTCATCTTTTATTATTTCTTTTTTTTTTTTTTTTTTCTTTTTTTTTTTTTT
>Ga0256407_10009704_pt1 | contig 13705 bp, 12 predicted proteins | sample RumenRJG_04DNA_FD_193489 | JGI IMG/M metagenome (GOLD analysis project Ga0256407, IMG submission 193489) | Bovine rumen microbial communities from Lethbridge, Alberta, Canada - RJG_04 | ecosystem: Host-associated > Mammals > Digestive system > Stomach > Rumen | place: Canada: Alberta... | reverse complement strand
CTGAGCACTAAAGATGTCTTCTCCATTTCCATCAGGAGCGGGAATGAAGCCAGCCACAAGCCAGTAGCCGACAAGCAAGAGGGCTGTGATCCCCACGCGGGTCTTCCATCCGGTATGGATGTAGATGAGGGCTGCAAACATCCAAGCCAAGCCGATCCGACCGAGGACACTTGCATAGCGAAGTGTCTCGAAGTCGAAGTCGAGCAAGCCGTTATAGACGACTCCCAAGAAGACAAGCATCAGGCCGCGCACAATGACCTTCCTGTGGATCTGCCACGATGTCCTTCCATTTGCCCGTTGCTTTGCCAAAGAGAACGGGAAGGAAATGCCTGCGAGCCAAAGAAACAGGGGGAAGATGGTGTCGTGGTGGCGAAGTCCGTGCCACTCGACATGGTCCATCTGCTCGGCAATGGCCTGCGTGAATGAACAAGGGAACCACTCGGCAAGTGCCACGAGAAGTGCTGCACCGCCCATAATAAACAGCATATCGAAGCCTCGAAGGGCATCAATGGACATCAATCTGTCCGATTTGGCATCTTTCATAGTTGATAGTTATTTGTGTAATTGTAGATTGTAAATTTGTGAAACGAGGTTAGTACTTGAACGAACTTCCTCCGGCAAACTCCCTCAGCAGGCTTGAAGGCGGCACCTGGTCGCCCGGGATGCCCCGGAAGTAAGCCAGGAACTTGCGGAGGCGGCTTGCCTCGGCATACTCGATGGCCCGTTCAGGCACTTGCTCCAGGATAGGCATCACCTGCTCGCGAATCACGCCAAGCTCATAGAGCAAAGCACTGTTGAAGGTCGCGTCGGCAAAGCCCTGGAAGGGGAAAATCCACTTCTCCTCGCCAGAACTGACACTTGGAGCGCGCTTGATGGTATCCACGGCCGAGAAGCCGCGATGCTTGTAGTCGCGAAGGATGCGGCGAAGCAGGCGGATGTCGGCTGTCGGGATGTGGTTGTGGTCATCGAGCTGAATGGTTGTCAGTGTCGAGACATAGATGCGATATTTCTTCTCGTCGGGTATCTGCTGTGTCAAGATTGGGTTAAGAGCATGGTTCCCTTCAAGGATGATGACATCGTCGGGACCTATCTTGAGCTTCCTTCCCTCGAAAACTCGCTCACCCCGCTTGAAGTCATAGCGCGGCAGCTCCACCTCTTCGCCATTCAGCAACTCATTCATCTGCTTGTTGAAGAATGTAGTATCCACAGCCCCGATACACTCGAAGTCATACTCGCCATTGGCATCCTTGGGTGTATCAACGCGGTTGACAAAGTAGTCATCGGTGCTGATGGTATGAGGCCTCAAGCCACAAGCCATCACGAGGACTGCCAGTCGCTTGGCCGTTGTTGTCTTGCCGCTACTGCTCGGCCCTGCAAGCAAGACAATGCGAGCATGCCGGTTCGCTATCTCGTCAGCAATGTCGCTGAGCTTCTTCGACTGCAGAGCCTCGCTGACATTAATGAGGTCGGTGGCATGACCTTCCTGGATGGCATGATTCAGTTCGCCAACCGTCTGCACGCCAAGGATTTCTTGCCATCTGTGGTGTTCCCTGATAACATCGAACATCTTCTTGTTCTGCGCCATTATCTCTTCCAATTGCGAAGGGTTTTTCTTGGAAGGAGCACAAATCAACATGCCGTTGTAGAACTTGATGAGGTCGAAGAGATGCACCTGACTGGTGCGAGTCAGCAGGCAACTATAGAAATAATCGACGGTATTACCTAATTTATAATAATAGGTGTATAGCTCGTCCTGACTCTCCAGCAGCTGCACTTTGCTCTTCATGCCTCGCTTCTCGAACATCTCGATGGCCTCTTCGATGGGGCATTGAATGCGATGGATAGGCATATCGGCATCGATAATCTCTTGCATGCGCTGCTTGATGCGAAGCACATCCTCTTCCTCAACAGGACGCCCTATGCGCAGTTCGCAGTAATAGCCTCTGCAGACAGAACCGCCAATAAGCAGTTGCGCATCGGGATAAGTGTCCTCAACTGCTTTTGCCAAAATGAAGAAAAGCGTTCGGGTATAAGTGCGCATACCACTTTCATCAGAAAGGGAAAGGAACTCCACATCCTTATTATTATAAAAGCGGTAGTTCATGCCTTGCACCTTATTGTTGACGCGAGCCGCCACAGGACCAAATTCCATCTGGAAGTCCGCTTTGGCAAAGGCTTCATAAAGATTGCTGCCAAAAGGAATGCTTATCCTCTTGCCAGTATTGCGGCAACGAATTCTAAGCTCACTCATCTTTCAATTTTCAATTATCAATTGTCAATTATCAATTAAAGAAAGCAACTCTTTCATTCCCTCGCTTGCACCCTTCATGATGTGGCGAACTGGTACATCGCTGTTCCAGGCGACAGGCTTCGGGTCGATGAGGTAGATGGGTGTGCCTGGGCGGACACAACGCGTCAGTCCTGCAGCAGGATAGACATTGAGACTTGTTCCAATGACTATCATCATGTCTGCCTTTGCACATTCCTCGACAGCTTTGTCTATCTCAGGTACAGCCTCGCCAAACCAAACAATGAAGGGCCGTAGCTGGCTGCCATCATCGGCCAAGTCGCCAATCTTCACTTCGAGATGGTCCTTGTCGAGCGTCTTAATGTATCGCGGGTCATTAGGAGACCAACTGCTCGTCACCTTCATCAGCTCGCCATGCAGATGAATGACATAGCTGCTGCCAGCCCGCTCATGGAGGTCATCCACATTCTGTGTCACAACCGTCACAGCATGCTCTTCTTCAAGCTTTGCCACAAGCTCGTGCCCAAGGCAAGGCTTCACATCGAGCAACTGCTTACGCCGTGCATTATAGAACTCCGTCACGAGCTTCGGGTCGCGAGCCCAACCTTCTGGCGTCGCGACATCCTCCACATTGTACTGTTCCCAAAGACCGCCACTATCGCGAAAGGTACTGATGCCACTTTCGGCGCTCATACCCGCTCCTGTCAAGACAACAATTCGCATATTTGCCCCTTTTTTGGTTAAAGATACGCAAATATAGTAAAAAAAACGATGCGATAGCACGAAGAGTGAAGAAAAAAGTGTATTTTTGCGGCGCATTTAATATAACATATCGTTTATATGGACAAAATAAGCTATGCTCTGGGACTTGGAATCGGCCAACAGATTAGGAGCATGAACATTGAGAACTTCAGTATCGAGGACTTTGCAAAGAGCATCACGGATGTGATGGAAGGCAAGGAGACTGCTTTTTCCGCTCGCGAGGCACAGATCATGCTGCAAGAGTATTTCACAAAGAAACAGAAGGAAGAGGCTCAGGCTCACATTGCTGAGGGCAAGGCTTACCTCGACACAAATGCCAAGAAGGCTGGCGTGACTGTTACAAAGAGCGGTCTGCAGTATGAGGTATTGCAGGAAGGAACCGGCAAGAGCCCCAAGGCTACCGACACAGTTCGCTGCCATTATGAGGGGCGCCTGCTCGACGGCACCATTTTCGACAGCAGCTACAAGCGCGGCGAACCTGCCGACTTCGGCCTCAATCAAGTCATCCCTGGCTGGACGGAAGGCGTGCAGCTGATGAAGGAAGGCGCGAAGTTCCGCTTCACCATCCCCTACCTGCTGGCTTATGGAGAACAGGGTGCAGGAGCAAGCATTCCGCCTTTCAGCACGCTCATCTTCGACGTGGAACTCATCAAAGTGCTTTGACAAATTCAAAATTCAAAATAACTAAATTCATAATTAAACAAACAACATGAAAAAGTTTTCAATTCTCGCAGCCATTGCAGTGGCTGCAATCATGGGTAGCTGCACAAATGGCACTCCCAAAGCTGACCTTAAGAGTGACATTGACACACTGAGCTATGCTTTCGGTATCGCACAGACTCAGGGCCTCAAGGAGTACCTGACAATGCGTATGGACGTCGACACAACCTACATCGACGAGTTCATCAAGGGTTTGAACGAAGCTGCAAACGCTGGCGACAACAAGAAGAAGGCTGCTTACTATGCAGGCTTGCAGATTGGCCAGCAAATCAATCAGCAAATGATTAAGGGCATCAACTACGAAATCTTCGGCGAGGACAGCACACAGACCATCAGCCTGAAGAACTTCATGGCTGGCTTCATCTCCGGCACCACAGGCAAGAACGCCCTCATGACCATCGACGAGGCTTCTGCTACCGCTCAGTCTATGATGCAAACCGTCAAGGCTCGCGTGATGGAAGAGAAGTATGGTGATTGGAAGAAGGAGTGCGAGGACTACATGGCCAAGATTGCCAAGAAGGAAGGCATCAAGGAACTTGGTGACGGCATCTACTACGAAGTGCTCACCGAAGGCAACGGTCCCGTTCCTGCCGACACTTGCCGCGTTAAAGTGAACTATGAGGGCAAGCTCCTCAACGACACCATCTTCGACAGCTCCTACGAGCGCAAAGAGCCTGCCAAGTTCATGGTTAAGCAGGTTATTCCCGGATGGCAGAAGGCTCTGACCAACATGCCCGTCGGCTCAACCTGGATGGTTTACATTCCTCAGGAGCAGGCTTATGGCGAACGCGATGGCGGCAAGATTCCTCCCTTCTCCTGCCTCATCTTTAAGATTGAAATGCTCGGCATTGAGAAGTAAGACGACATGAAAAAGCTTATCCTGTTTGCACTCTGCGCCTGCATCACGCTGGGCGCAGGTGCTGCCAAAAAGAATACTGGCAAAAAGAAAAAGGGCAAGGAACCTGTCGAGGTAGTCGATACACTTTGCGTCGATACCTTCAGCTACTTCTTTGGCCGCGCCAACTCCAACGGACTGAAGGGCTATCTGGCACAGCGCATGGGCGTCGATACAACCTTCATTGCCGACTTCCTGAAAGGCTTCGAGCAGAAAGAACTCACTGCGGCCGACAAAAAGGAGAAGGCTCGCCTGGCTGGCATCGAGATTCGTCAGCAGGTGGAGAGTCAGGTCTATCCCAACGCCTCAAAGCAGGTGAACGACAGCACCGACATCCTGAACAAGGCTCTCTTCATAAAAGGTTTCCGCGAGGGCTTCGAAGGCACGAACAACACCGTTTCGATGGACAGCACCCAGAAGCTTGTCAAGAAGCAGATGGAGTACTATCACAAAGTCAACATGGAGAAGAAGTACGGCGCAAACCGCATTGCTGGTGAGGAATTCCTCAAGGCCAATGCCAAGAAGGACAGCATCAAAGTCACTCCCAGCGGCTTGCAGTACAAGGTGCTGACACAGGGCACTGGCGAGATTCCAACGAAGGAAGCCAAAGTAAAGGTTAACTACGAAGGCCACCTCATCGATGGCACTGAGTTCGACAGCTCTTACAAGCGCAACAAGCCCGTCAGCTTCCCCGTCAGCGGTGTTATCCCAGGTTGGACAGAAGCACTCTGCATGATGCCCGTCGGCAGCAAGTGGATGCTCTATGTTCCACAGGAGCTCGCTTACAAGGACCGCGAACAGGCCAAGATTCCTCCTTTCTCCTGCCTCATCTTCACCGTTGAGCTGCTGGAAATCGAAAAAGGAAAATAATCTCTCTGCGTGCGGCGAAAAAAACGCCGCACGCGGGAATTCCAATCGCCGCACGCGGAGATGACCAACGCCGCACGCGGAAATTAAAACGCCGCCTGCGGCGTTTTGAAACCGAACCTTTCAAATGACCATTTTCTAAAACTGACAATATGAAGAAGTCACTTTTCCTTGCGGTTCTGCTCCTTTCGAGCTTTGCCGCCTTTGCACAGAAAAAAGTCACCGCAACAAGCCCTGACGGACAAACAAAGGTGACAGTAACCGTCGCAGACCGCATCTACTACGACGTGGAGAGCCACGGCGAACTGCTGTTCAAACAGAACCACATCGGCATGACACTTCGCGACCGCACCCTCGGCGAAAAGCCTGCCCTCAAGGGCAAGAAGGTGACAAAGGTCAGCGAGACCGTCACTCCTATCCATCCCCTCAAGTTCAGCAAGGTGGAGAACAACTACACCCTGCTCACCCTCACATTCGGCGGAAACTACAAGGTAGAGTGGCGCATCTACAACGACGGCGTAGCCTACCGCTTCGTCACAGCCTTGAAGGGCGACATCGAAGTGATGAACGAAGACGGAACATGGCAACTTGCCAGTCCCGCAGGACTCGTCCTGCAGCAACCCGGCGGCTTCAAGACAAGCTGCGAAGAGAACTACTCCGTCGTGGCAAGCAACGAGTGGAAAGCCGACGACCGCATGAGCGAACTGCCCATCCTCGTTATGGGCGAGAAGCAGAAAGTGCTCATCTCCGAATTCGACCTCTTCGACTATGCCGGCGTCTTCCTTAAGTCAACTGGCGAAGGCAGCAACACTTTCACGATTACTCAGCCCAAGTGCCCGATTGAATACGAGGACCGCGGCGACCGCAGCCACAACATCCTCAAGGAAGCCGACTATATCGCCAAGACTACTGGCACTCGCACATTCCCCTGGCGCTACATGCTCATCACTCAGAACGACGGACAACTGGTGGAGAGCACAATGCCTGTTCGTCTCGCACCCGCCAACGCAATCGGAGACACCGATTGGATTAAGGTGGGACAGACTTGCTGGGACTGGCTCAACGGCATTCCCTATGGCCCGGATGTAACGTTTAAGTCTGGCATCAACCTCGACACCTACAAGTACTTCATTGATTTCGCAGCCCGCAACGGCGTAGGCTACATCCTCATCGACGAAGGCTGGGCACTCAATACACGCGACCCCTTCCAGACCAATCCCGAAGTACATCTGCCCGAGATCATCTCCTACGGCAAGAGCAAAGGCGTGGGCGTCATCCTGTGGTTGCCATGGCTCACCGTAGAGCACCACATGGACCTCTTCCAGAAGTTTGAGGAGTGGGGCATCAAGGGCACAAAGATTGACTTCATGGACCGTCAGGACCAATGGATGATTAACTTCTACGAGCGCGTTGCCAAGGAAGCTGCCAAGCACCACATCTTCATCGATTTCCACGGCGCATTCCATCCCAGCGGCTTGGATTACAAGTATCCCAACGTCCTGACCTACGAAGGTGTGCGCGGTATGGAATATAACGGAAGCTGCAAGCCCGACAACAGCGTTTGGCTTCCCTTCCTACGCAACGCTGTCGGACCAATGGACTACACGCCAGGCTCCATGCTGAACTACCAGCCCGAACGCCATCATGGTAGCCGTCCCATCTGTTCAGGAGTGGGCACAAAGGCTCTCAACATGGCTGTATTTGTTCTCTTCGAGAGCAACCTGCAGATGTTGATGGACAATCCTTGCCGCTACGACATGTGGCCCGACTGCCGCGACTTCCTCACAAGTGTTCCTGTGAACTGGGACGAGACTCGCGTCCTCGCAGCTGAAGCAGGTCAGTATTGCGTGGTTGCAAAGCGCAAAGGAGACAAGTGGTTCATCGGTGGCTTCACCAACAGCACAGAACGCGACCTGCAGCTCAAGTTCGACTTCCTGCCTTCTGGCAAGCAGTTCAAGATGACGAGCTTCGAGGATGGAGTCAACGCACACATCATGGCCATGGACTACATCCGCAAAGAGAGCAGAGTCAGCAACACGACCACGTTGCCCATCCACATGGTTCGCAATGGCGGCTGGTGCGCAAGCATCGAATAACACTAAACTCATCTGCACATAACAAAAGCGGACGAAGGCTACAAAACATCTACCTTCGTCCGCTTTTTCGTAAGCAAACAGAAGTTTTTATTTACATTAGCGGGAACAATATCCCTCATTATGCGTCTTCATATTAGAGCAACGACACAATGGAGAAAGAAGCGTTCTGCACATTGGCACGACAGCTGAGGCCCGACATCCTGTCCCTCAGCCGCCGCTTTCTTAAAGAGGAGAGCGAGGCCGAAGACAACGTGCAGGACACGCTGCTCAGGCTGTGGACCATCAGAGCTCAGCTCGACGAAGTCCGCTCCGTTCAAGCGCTGACGTTCGCCATATGCCGAAATCTCTGCATCTCCAAGCTGCGCAAAAGGCACACCATACCAATGGAACTGAGCGACGAGATACGGCTCGTCAGCACACACGACTCCGGGTGGATGCTCGAGGAAAAGGAAAACGCCGAGTGGCTGGAGGACAACATAGCAGGACTCCCTGCGGCACAGATGCAAATCCTAAGGATGAGCCAGCAGGACGGCCTGGAGAACAGCGAGATAGCAGAGGTGCTGGGCATCAGCGAAGTGACTGTCAGAACTGCACTCTGCAAAGCAAGGAAGAACCTCATGGAACGACTCATAAAGCGCAATCAATCATGAAGAAGGAGATAAACATACGCGAACTGCTCCACCGCTATATGGAGGGGGAGAGCACGCAAACAGAGATGAAGCAGCTCAAGGCATACTTCGACAGCGGACAAGACTTGCCTGAGGACTTGATGGCCTATGCACAGATGTTTGCCGTCATAGAGGAAGAGACACCCACACCAAGCACAGAGGCATTGGACAGGTTCTCTGAAGGACAGCCACTGAAAGCAGAGCGCACACTGCCTCTCTGGCCTTTCATAGCTGCTGCCTGCATTGCCGCCTTTGCCTTTATCTTCCTCACGCCTCCACAAAAAGAGGAAAGCATGGCAATAGCATACATCGACGGCAAGGCAGTGGGCGACAAGGCACTGGCCATGCAAATGGGGCAAGAAGCCCTGCAAGAGATATTCAGCAACGGAAACCAAGAACAGCAACTCAACGAATTATTCAACGCGCCATGAAACATCTACTCATAACACTTGCGCTCATCGCAGCCAGTCTGCCCCTCTCGGCACAGGAAGGCCTCCGCATCAACGAGGTCTTTGAGGGGAACATTATTAATGAACTAGCCATGCAGGAAAGTCTCGTCAAGGGAGAAAGCCTCGAACCATTCAAACTGAAGGTGCTCCATACAGTCAAGTTCACTACTGGCAACTCGCCTCGCGACAAAGTGGAAGCGCTCTTCGAGGAAGACATGAAAGGTCGTCTCTCTGACAACAACGACAATCTGGAGCTTGAGTATCGCGACGGACACCTTTACTACGCCATCGTTCAGATTGCCGACACAAAGAAAGGACGGCACCGATACATCTGCTATCAATGCCGACAAGCAGCAATGGGCGGCAACAGCATCACTCTCGTCTATATGGAAGGCAAGGCCAGCCTTGCAGACCTCAGGAAGACATTCAAGAAGAAGTAAACACATAATATAAATATAATAATGTATAAGGCAATGAAAAAGGTTTTAGCAGCCACCATGTTGGCAGTAATGGGAGTAACAAGTGTATCGGCAGACGACATCTTCGACGACGAGAACCCTGGCGGTTGGGATTTCGAGTTGCCAATGCTTAAGGTTGGGAAGAACAATTCGAGAAGTACCGTGGAGGTAAATCTAAGCAGCAGTCTCTCGTTCGGTTTCATCGGAGGCATCAATCAGGCAGAAGGCGTCAGCATCGACATGGGGCAGTCCTTCGAGATTGAATGGGGCGACGTCATCAGCAGCAAGGTACGTGTCGGCAAGAAGGATTTCATGCGAATCGGAATGGGATTCGACTGGAGGAACTACAGAGTGACTGACTTCAAGATGTTCTCCAAAGACGAACGTGGCATCATTTCCATGCAGGACTATCCCGAAGGCACAGAGCCCAAGTTCAGCCGTATCCATACGTTCAGCCTTTCATTCCCTCTCAAATACTACCACTACTTCAACAAGAAGGTGTATTTCGCCGTAGGTCCTGAGCTCTACTTCACCCCCTGGGGCTCCCTCAAGACACGCTATTATGAGGGCGACGAGAAGAGGAAGATAACGGCAGGCAATGTCCACCAGAGCCGCTTCTCAGTGGGCGTGGGGGCAGAAGTCATTGTGCACCATGTGGGCATCTACTACAAATACAACCCCTTCAACGTCCTTCGAACCAGTTATGGTCCGAAGTTCAGCACAATGACCGTCGGCCTCAAAGTGGCGTTCTGAAGAGGAGCATGGCGTTGGCATACTAAAGGAGAGCCCCCAATCCGATAGGAAAGAGGGCTTTCGATTATAGTAGGGATATTCATGTAGAAATCCGTTGCGCGTGACAAACGAGCCAATCGTCCTCTGTCAATTATCTCTCTGCGGGTGGACATCAATAGTAATTATAATGGGAATCAACGTATAGATTAGGGCATATTGTCTGCTTGTTTTGTAAACAATTTTCCGAGAGAGACGCGTTCTGACGGCTTGTTTTTTGCTTTGTGGCACTTTCCTGCCTGAAACGCTGAAAATGGGCTTAAATCAAGTCGCAGTTGATAATCAGCTGGTTACAAAGCCAAATTTTGAAGCACAAGGCAAAGAAAGTATATTTGCAGCACACAGAATAGTTAAATAGCGCATGGTTTGAGCCGAAATTCTGCCTGCGGAGATGGGCAACTCCACATGCGGTAATTACAAACATCGCGTGCGGCGTTGGCAATCTTCGCGTGCGGCGTTTTCTTTCTTCGCCTGCAATATTTCCAGACGCCTCACTTTTTGGCGCTTTTTTTGTAAAGGATTTTCCCTGAAAATGGACGGAGAATACCGCGACAAAACTCCCCTCCCATTCCAAAGAGGAGCCCTCTTATCCTAAAAGGGGTTCGGGGACTCCTTGTTTCTCCGAGGAACAATTGTGCTATTTGAGTATCTTGCGAAGCTTGCGGAGGTAGGCATCAGCATACTGGCGCATGCCAAGGTCGTTGGGATGAAGGCCTTCCACCATCGAGTCCTGTGTGAATCCCATTTCATCATGGCTCAGATAATAGAGTTGCTTCACTCCCTGCTTCTTCATGGCTCTGTAGGCCCGACGCTGCTCACTGTTGCTGCCTGTGTACCAGTCAATGTTCCGCTGCGAACTTGCCCCATTGGCATAGTCGTGCTCCACCAGCAGGATGGGTGCCTGACTCTTTTCCCTCAGTATGCCCACACCCTTCAGCAAACGGTCGTAAATCAGTTCTGTGCGCTCTGTCGACATGTTGGGCAGGCAGTCTATGACAAAAAGCCTTGCATCTATCTCTGCCAGGAACTCGAACATCTCCTCTTCCAACTGGCCATTGCCGGAGAAAGCCAGGTTGATGACTGGATAGCCTGACTCGCGATGCACGATGTTGGTCCATGCCATGCCTGGCCTCGAGGCACATGCCCCCTGACCTATCGAGGTGCCATACACCACAATGGGCTTCTCCTCAGAAACAGGGATGAAGCGCAGTTCCTTGCCTTCGGGCACTCCTATCTCCATCCATGCCACCTCATTGTAAAGAGGCAGGAACAACTCGAAATCATAGCCTTTGTCCTCGCCTGTAAAGTAGGTCAGGTCCTTGAACTCATAGTTGACTGTATCCTTGAACGACTCGTTGAACTTGCTGGCACACCATCGCAACCTGCCATTAGCATCTGTGGCATAGAGGTCAACTCCCGAGACGCCTGTTGTGGGCATGTGGAACATGTTCAGCCCTCCTCTCACCTTGTATCTCACCTTTATGCTCTGTGCATTCGAGTGGAAGCATATCGACAGGCCTGCCGACTGCTTGGAGAGCCTCCACACGGCACTGCGCACCTTGCTCTCTGCTCTTGGACTCAAGCGGAAGAAGTTGTCCCTGAGCTCGCTGTTCCACCATCGGCCATGCACCATATTGTCGCCCTGCTCAAGAGGGTTCATCCACTTTGTCTGAGCCCCTATGGGCAACAGACACATCACACTCACTGCTATCAATACTAATCTTTTCATATTGTCTTCTTTCTTCTGATGGTATAAATTGAAAGTTTAGAGTTTGTTAAGGCAATGTAATGGGGAAGAGCGGGCTGTCGGTGTGCTCTTGGTGGACAATGCCGATGAGTTCAGCAAGCTTGTCGGGACAGGTGGCCTTGAGGTCGTGGTCTTCATGGATGTCGTCCTTGAGATTATAGAGGAAAGGCTTGCCCTGACTGACCACGAGTTTCCAATCGCCCTGCCTCACTCCAATCACTTGTGTAGGGCCGTCGCTCATCTCCCAATAGAGGAACTCGTGCTTCTGTTGTTTGTGAGGCTTGCCAAGCAGAGTCGGGCAGAAGGAGATGCCATCAAAACCAGCCCCCGTCCCCTCCAAAGGAGGTGTGAATGGCAAGAAAGAAGCGTGTCTGTTCCCACCTCCTTTGGAGGGGTTAGGGGAGGCCTTGCTATGCGCCCTTATCTCTTTCTTTGTAAATGCACCACTATACTCCATGAAGGTTGGCATGAGGTCGTAGAAAGCCAACTGATGATTGCTGACTTTGCCTTTTGGGACGCCTGCTCCCCAACAGATGAAGGGGATGCGAATGCCGCCTTCGTAAGTGCTTCGCTTGATGCCTCGCAGCTTACCGTCACGCCCAAAGAAACCCGGATCTGCCCCACCCTCCTCGTGCGGACCGTTGTCGCTGGTGAAGATGACGAGCGTGTTGTCGGCAAGCCCCTTGTCTTTCAGTTTCTCGATAATCTCTCCTACGTAAGCATCGAGGCGTGTTATCATCGCCGCAAACTGCGCGTGCTTGTCATTGCCGCCGTAATACCAGCTCCCTGCATCTGTCTTGTAAGAGCGTTCTTCCTCGGCAAGAAAGAGTTTATGATAGCGTTCGACGATAGAGTCCCTTGGTTGCCAAAGCTCAGCATGCGGCAAGGTGTAGGTGAAGATGCCAAGGAAAGGCTTGCCTTTTGTTTGCCTGTCGAGCCATTCAAGGGCATAGCGATGGATGAGGTCGGCAGAGTATTGAGGACGCTTCTCATAATCTGTGCTGCCGGAATTTACGCCAGGATGCTCAATGTTTTGCTCCAAGACTTCGGCCACGAGGTGCGTGTCGCCCCGTCCCTCCGGGTCGTAGCGGTTCAGGAAATTGGGGAAATAGCTGTGTGCCTGGAATTGACAGACAGGACCATAAAAGCAATCGATGCCCCTGAGGTTGGGTAAAGAACACGACGAACTCTCGCGGCTCTTGCTTGTATCTGTGTTTCCATCGGGCAGACAGGCATAAGTGTCAGGGAAGTCGTAGTTCCAATACCCCCCTGCCCATTTGCCAAACATGCCTGTACGGTAACCCTTCTCCTTGAAAAGCTCAGGGATGATGGGCTGTGTCATATCGTAAGGCTCTTGCCCTATGACATAGTAGTCGGCATTCTCGCCAAACATATTCTGCCTCAAGACCGCACGACCCCAATACTCGCGGTTGCCTCGTATCTTAGCATGTCCGGTATGTTGTCCTGTCATAAAGGAGCAACGGCTGGGCGCGCTCACAGGGCAGCCGGCATAGGCATCAGTAAATCTCATCCCTTCCTCCGCCATACGGTCGATGTTGGGAGTGGCGATGAGCCTTTGCCCATAGCATCCCAAGTCGCCATAACCCATGTCGTCACACATTATATATATTATATTATAGTGTGGCGTCTTAGCCGTCAAAGCAAAAGGAAACGTAGCAAAGAGCGATACAAAATAGAGTTTAGAATTCATTGCGGCCTTTATTTTGGCACAAAGTTACGAAAAAGTTTGGAAGGAACAAAAAATTGTCTTACCTTTGCACATGTTTTAAGCCCCGATGGCGGAATCGGTAGACGCGTCGGTCTCAAACACCGATAGGGAAACCTGTGCCGGTTCGACCCCGGCTCGGGGTACGCAAACAGGCGGATAGCTAAGAGGCTGTCTGCCTGTTTTGCTAAAGACACATCTCTCGACTATTCTTAAAATAACTAAACACATATTTATTATAAAAAGACAACTACTATTAAACGCACTGCTCTTATGCCTT
>Ga0256407_10009701_pt1 | contig 13707 bp, 8 predicted proteins | sample RumenRJG_04DNA_FD_193489 | JGI IMG/M metagenome (GOLD analysis project Ga0256407, IMG submission 193489) | Bovine rumen microbial communities from Lethbridge, Alberta, Canada - RJG_04 | ecosystem: Host-associated > Mammals > Digestive system > Stomach > Rumen | place: Canada: Alberta | collected... | reverse complement strand
CGCTCCTTTTCCTGTCGTGCCAGATTATCAAGATAGCCCTTATAACTATCCTCGCTGAGGGCCAGCCAATACATCATATAGCGCGAATCGTGGAGTTCGAAGAATGGCATAAGTTCATTACGAATCTCATTCACCATCTTGGTGCTCAGAGTGAAATGCAACGGCTTGCCAGCCACGGGCTGCAACTGGTTTGCAATGTTTTCGATATCATTATTAATCAAGATAGGTGCCTTGTCGATAGGCAACTTCTTGCCAACTGCCAACTGACCAAATCGACTATCATCGGCTATAAGCATAGCCAGATCCTCAGTACCAGTCTTCATAGCCAACATTATCGGACCATGCATCAGGGCTATATACTGCGAGAGGTTTGGCATATAGCGTACACTGTTGTGCATTGGGAACTCGATGTCAACCACATCGCCTTTCTTCCACTGACGATCGATAGCTACATAGCTTGAAGGACCTGTGATGATGCTTACAGGCTTACCATTAACCTTTACGCTGAACTTTCCAGGCTTTACCCAACCAGGATAGCGCAACTGAAGAGCAAACTTGCCCTTGCCCTGAGTGATGGTAATACGGCTGCTCTCTGCATATGGGAACTGTGTTTCCTGTCGCAGCTGTATCCCCTTCTGCTTCCAGTTAAGTTCAGAACCCACAAAGAGGTTTACAAACAGAGCATCGCCCACATGGGTATAAACAAACTGACCATACTTGCCATGATTCTCCATACCTGTACCCACGCAGCACCACATAGCTTCGTTTGGTGCAGAGTAGTTGCGATAGTGGCGAGGACGGGCTGATGTAAAGTAAACATAGCCTCCATGCTCAGGATGCTGGGTAGAGAGGATATGATTGAACATGGCCAACTCATAGAAATCAGCATATCGAGCCTCTGGATTGCGACGATGCAAATCCTCAGTAAGCTTAAGCATATTATTGGTGTTACAGCTCTCTGGTCCGTCGATATCCTCCACGAAATCCTTGCAAGCCTCCTTGCTGGGGAAGTGCTCACGACGGCTGTTGCCACCAAAGGCCAACGAACGTTCGCCAGTAACAATATCCCAGAAGTATGCGCCAGCAGTATGATAAGCCTCATCGCCACCAAGTTCGGCTATACGCTCAAAACCTACGACCTTGGGCACCTGAGTGTTAGCATGCATATTATCGAGACAATCGCGACGAGCCATCAATGGGTTGAGAAGTCGGCGATGTGAGAATCGCTTAGCTACATCCAGATATTTCTTATCGCCAGTGATGGCGTAAGCATCGGCCAGCACCTCGTTCATGCCACCATGCTCTGTATCCAGCACTCGCTCCATCTGGGCATCAGTCAGACCGGCTGTCAGGTCGATAGCCCAATCGCAGAATCCCAGAAAGAGCTTCTTGGCCTGCTCGTTGCCACAGTATACCCACGCATCGCGCAATCCTGCATACATCTTGTGTATATTATAGAAAGGTACCCACGCGCCATAGTAAGCACCAAAGTCGCCCTTCTTAAAGTTGCCCCACACACGATCGCTGCCTGGCACTCCACCAACATAGCCTTTTCCCCAAGCTGGGTGGTTCTTGGCATTTGCATCAGCACAAGCCTGCAACTCACTTATCCAGTATTCCATGCGCTTGCGGCACTCCTCGTTACCAGTAGCAGCATTGATAGCCATAGCTGTAAGATAGTGTCCGCCCACGTGTCCGTCAAGTCCGTCCCAGTTGGGATACGACTTACCCTTAGGTGTTAGTCCTGCCTCCTTAAGATAAGGTGCCAGCAGTCGGTCGTTGTCGTACTTTAGCAGTGTTTGGATGTTCAGATCGCGAGCCTTCTTCAGCGGCCCGTCGAGCAAGGTTACGTCTCCCAATGGGAACTCATCGGCATACAACCGATCTTGAGCGCTAACACTGTTTGTTGTCATTGTCATCAGCATGGCAAACAGCAATCCACGCGAATGAGTTTTAAGTAGGTACATAATTCTATTAGTTTTTTATTGATTATTCCTTATTATCTGGTACACATCTTCTATATTATGTGTAAATGGTCCAGTATGCTCAAGTTTCAGGGTACACATAGCAGCTGCAAACTTTCCGCTCTCATCATAGCTCATACCCTTGGCGCGAGCATATAGATAACCTGCACTATATGTATCACCACAGCCTGTAGCATCTACAAGTTTTGCTGGCTGATAGGCAGGAGTCTCATAGAACTTACCGTCGGCAAATATCATTGATCCGCCACCGCCTAGCGTCACGATTACCTCGCGCACACCCCATTCGTGTATCTGCTGTGCAGCCTCGCGAGGGTCAGTAATCCCTGTTAGCGTCAGACACTCCCACTCGTTAACCTTCAGTATGGCAGTATGCTTAAGCAGTCGCAACTTGTCAGTCCACTCGCAGGCACGCACCTTCTCGCCTATCACCTCACGCAGATATCCCTGAACATCTATGCTCACATCGCCTTTGGTGGCAAGGTATTCTACTATCTCAGGGGCAAAGTCATCTGCCAACAATGTACCAAGATGATATACTCGTGCCTGTTCGTCCTTTAACTGTTCAAGTGTAAACGGATTCGATTTTGACAACACACGCTGGGTGCGATTGTCCATATTAGTGCCATACTTATTCTCAAAGAACACATTTGTATCGCTCTCGAATGCTGTAACACGAATGTCAGCTTGTCGCAATTTTACCACCTCAGGCATAACCTCTCTACTCACAGAGGTTATCATATGGAAATCTACATCGTGCGGCAATGCCTCTATCGCCCAAGCCATATAGTAGGCCGAACCTCCTGCGCAATGGGTTGTCGCAGGGGGATTTGTCGTAATAATCCTATCGCGAGTTATATGTCCGATACAGCAGATATCCGTCATTTTTTCGACTTCTGATTGAATATTTTCTTTATTTCGCCTGCAAAGATAACATTTTTTTTTGTTATTTTTTTGTATTATTCGGAAATTATACTATCTTTGCACCGATTATTTGTTACTGCTAATATAATAAATGTCAAAAAAGAGATTCTTGCAGATATGTCTGCTATGGTTGACAGTCATGTCATCAGCGGCACAGACGGTTTACGATGTGACGGCAGCAGGAGCTATTGGTAATGGTATCACAGACGATGCCCAAGCAATACAACGTACTATCGATCGTTGTTCGCAGGAAGGTGGCGGCCGAGTGCTTTTGCCACGCAATCATACATTCCTGGCAGGACCTATCGAACTGAAGAGCAACGTAGAGCTTTATCTTGAAGCTACAGCCACGCTGAAAGCCAACCCTGATGAGAGTATTTACCACCAGAGTGCCTTTGGCGAAAACAGAGGCGAGGGTATGTTGTGGCTCTATGCCAACCATGCTGAAAACATCACCATCGCAGGTAAGGGCACCATTCATGGCAACGGTATAGCATTTATGGGAGCAGAACTGAGCGACAGCTACGAGCTGAAGCCGCTGAAGGATCAGACCTTCGACCCACGCCCACATGTGCTCACACTTACTGATGTTCGCAATCTCACCATCCGCGATGTTACTATCAAGGAGGGCGCCTATTGGACTGTACATCTCATTGGTTGCAACGAGGCAGTCATTGAGGGGATCAATCTGCTTAACAACTTGAAAATACGCAATGGCGATGGCATCGACTTGGATCATTCTAAGAATGTACGCATAGCCAACTGCCACATCACCAGTGGCGACGACTGCATCTGCCTGAAGAATCGTAGAGAGTTCGAGCAGTATGGCTCTTGTCACGACATCACCGTTACTAACTGTGTAATGTCTTCTCGCTCGTGTGCCATCAAGATTGGCAGCGAGAATATGGACTCTATATATAATGTTGTATTCGACAACTGCATCATCACAGGTTCAAACCGCGGTCTGGGTATACAGAATCGCGACGAGGGCACCGTGACAGATGTTGTTTTCTCGAATATCCAACTGGATTGTCGCCTGTGGAGCGATGTATGGTGGGGAAAGGCAGAGCCGATCTACGTGACCAGCTATCCACGTGCCAACGGCAATCATAAGGATGCCAACTGGCGATTCCCCAAGGGACAGATTGAGGGCAAGTGCGGTGAGGTTAGCCGTATCTACTTCAACAACATCACTGCAACCAGCGAGAACGGCTGCTTTGTAGGCGGCGACGTAGCTGGCAAGGTTAGTGACATCTTCTTTAATAATGTACGCGTACGTCTGTTGGGCAACGGACCACGAAGCATGGACAAACGACCATGCAAGGGCGAGGGCTTTATCCAGGCTAACCTGAAGGCAATGAAAGCCATGAAGGTGCCACTGGTGACAGAAAACGCTACTGTAAACGTGCAATAACAAATAAATAATTTCTTTTATACTAACTTTTAATTAATAATTATGCAAAAGATCCTAAATCTCAAGCACGGAACTCAGAAGGCAATGTTCTTCGTGTTCTTTTTGTTGTGCAGTGCAGTGATGATGGCACAGAACAAGGTGTCAGGTACTGTACTGGATGCAACAGGTGAGCCTCTGATTGGCGTAAGCGTTCTGGAGGCAGGAACCAACAATGGTGTTGTTACCAACTTTGACGGTAACTTTACACTTACAGTAAAACAGGGTGCCAAGCTTACATTCTCTTATGTAGGTTATCTCACACAGACCGTAGCTGCTGCTAACGGCATGAAGGTAACTCTCGAGGAGGACAACAAGGTGCTGAACGAAGTTGTAGTAGTAGGTTACGGTACAATGCGCCGTAAGGACGTTACATCTTCTATCACAACCGTTAAGGCTGAGGATTTGAACCAAGGTGTATTTACCTCACCTGCAGAGTTGTTGCAAGGTAAGGTTCCAGGATTGGTAATCACCAACTCAAGTGATCCTAATGGTTCTTCAAGTATTTCACTCCGTGGTGCTTCTTCACTGCGCTCTGGTGAGGCAATGGAACCTTACTATGTTATCGATGGTGTTCCTGGTGTTGACCTTTCTTTGGTTGCTCCTGAGGATATCGAGAGCATCGATGTACTTCGCGATGCTTCTGCTACAGCCATCTATGGTTCAAAAGCAGCTAATGGTGTTATTATCGTAACAACTAAGAAGGGTAATAAGGCAGGTAAGACCAACGTTAGTTACTCTGGTTATGTTGCTATCGACAATACGCTTAAGACTTTGGACATGATGTCTGCAAGCGATCTGCTTAATTATGCAAAAGCCACAGGTAATACTGATTTGGTGAATTATTATGATGCAGCAAATCCTGCTGATACTGATTGGCAGAAAGAGGTTCTGCGCACAGGTTTCTCTCATAACCACAATGTTAGTATCAATGGCGGCTTTGAAAAGACATCTTATAGTGCATCTATTAACTACATGAATCGACAGGGTGTTGTTCGTGGTACAGACATGAACCGCTTGAATGTACGTTCATTCTTACAGACCAAGTTCTTAAAGGACCATCTGGATGTTTCTATCAGCGTCAATGCAAGTGTTGGTGAATTCAATACAGTTGCTACTGGCTATGACGGCTCTCATGCTGGCCAAAGTGTTATTGAGCAGATGTATACCTATTCTCCTCTTGTTCCTGTAAGAAATGCAGACGGTAGTTGGTATAGCAACACCACTATTTCTCAGAACTTTAATCCCGTTGCTATGATTAACGAGGATCTGTTCTCTGGAGAGAACAAGATGATTCAGGGTGTAGGACAAGCAGCTTTGCATATTATACCTGGGCTGGATTGGAATCTTACGATGTCATATCAGAACAGACAGTATATCAATAATACTTATCATTCAACGAATACACAACTTGCAGGTTACAATGCACGTAATGGTGAAGCAACACGTACTACATCAGAAGATGTTAAAAAACAATTAGAAACCTATATCAACTGGACTAAAGCATTTGGAGCTCATAATGTATCATTAATGGCCGGTTATTCTTGGGAGCAAAATGATAATGGCGACCGATTTGGTTTAACCGCTTATGACTTCTATAATGACAATCTTAAGTATTATAACTTGGGTTTGGCTAACAAAATGGATATTGATGGTATTATTAGTTCGCCAATGTCTACTCTCCGTATGATTTCATTCTATGGACGCGCCAACTATAGCTTCAATAGCAAATATCTCTTGCAGGCAACTATCCGTCGTGATGGTTCTTCGGCCTTCGGTAAGAATAACCGTTGGGGTACATTCCCATCAGTCAGCGCTGCATGGCGTGTAATTGAAGAAAACTTCATGAAGAATCAGACTATTTTCGATGATCTGAAGTTCCGTATTGGTTATGGTGTTAGCGGTAACTCTATGGGATTCGATGCATATACTGCTCTTCAAACTTATGGTGCTACAGGATGGTTTGAACATGTAGACCAAACAGGCGCTTCTATTAATTATCGTACATTGGCAGCAGACCACAATGCTAACCCTGATCTGAAATGGGAGCGTACAGGTATGTTCAATATCGGTATCGACTTCGGTTTCTTCAAGAACCGTCTGACTGGTACCATTGAATACTATGACAAGCGAACAAAGGATCTGATTCACGCTTACTCAGTATCTACAAATCGTTATCCCTATGGATGGATTGACGCTAATGTAGGTGATATAAGTAACAAAGGTATTGAATTGACAATTAACGCCATTCCTGTTCAGACAAAGAAATGGAATTGGACAACCTCTCTGAACCTGTCTCACAATAAGAATAGAGTGGAGAAATTGTCTAACGAGACCTATTCTGTTGACTATATTGATGAAGCAAATCCTGAGGTTACTGGAGGTAGTAGCGCTCAGACTGTTCAGCGTATTATGGAAGGTTCTCCTATTGGTCAGTTCTACCTTTGGGAATGGGCCGGTTATGACGATGAAGGTAAGTCTATATTCAATGATTACGATGAGGACGGAAACTTAGTAGGAACAACAGACTCACCTGACGATGGCGACAAGCGCGAACATGGATGCGCTCAGCCTAAATTGACTTTAGGATGGAACAATACTATAACCTATAAGAATTGGTCTCTGACAGCATTCTTCCAAGGTATGTTTGGCCACAATATTTACAATGCAACACGCAACTATTATAACTGTGTAACATTGGTAAATACAGGTAAAAATGTTCTGAAGGAAGTTGCAGACATTCAGAAGTCTACTGACACACGTTCACAGACACCTTCTGACCGCTATCTTGAGAAGGGTGATTACTTCCGTCTGGCAAGTTTGTCTCTTGGATATACATTCAAGGATTTGGCAGGATGGGCAAAGAGCGTACGCCTATATGCTACCTGTAACAATGTATTCACCATCACAGGTTATAAGGGTATTGACCCAGAGGTTTATCTCGGAGGTCTTACTCCTGGTATGGATTGGCGTAACACCCGCTATCCTCGTACACGTACTATTATGTTTGGTGCAAATATTAATTTCTAATTTAATTATTAATAGAATATGAAAAAACTACATATTTTTTCTGGAGCTATGCTGGTTTTGTTTACTGCCAGTTGCACAGACTTGGATGTGGATGTAAAATCAAGATTGACAGAATTTCCAGATAATGAGATTGCTGTAGAGGCAAAAACTAACAATGCTTTATTTTCATTCCGTGGAGTTCTTGGTCGTCGTTATGATGAAGCAATCTCCTTCAATAGTGATGAATATACAGCAGTAAGTTTTGGCGGTGACTATCTGAATAGCCGTGATTGTGCAAACTTCTCACTTCATAGTGTAGACCCATCAGCATCAAAGAATCAATTAAATGTGTATAACGATATTCAGTCTGGTATAACAAACTGTAATACAGTTATGAGTGATCCTGCTTTTGCTGAACTTGGAGGTGCAGATGCAGATGTGCTTGCACCTGTTCGTGCTGCACGTGCTTTTTACACATTCCTTCTGATGGATAACTGGGGTGATACACCTATTATTGACCATGTTTTGGCTGATAATGAAGTTTTGGATCGTTCTCCTCGCGCAGATGTGGCAAAATGGATAGAGTCGGAGCTGTTGGCAGTTCGTGATAAGTGTCCAACAAATGTAGATGCCTCTACCTATGGCAAGCCAACCAAGTGGATGGTTGAGGCCCTGCTTGCTAAACTGTATATTAACTGGAATGTATATACAAAGGATGTCACAAGCGCAAGCTGGTCTTCTACAGCAGCAAATGAGAAGTTGAACGACTGTGTGGCTATGTGTGACGATATCATCAATAGTGGCATATTTAATTTGAGTGATGATTTCAAAAAGAAATTCTTGTATAATAATGGTCCACATATTAAAGACTTCATTTATGTAATGCCATACGATGCTATTACACAGCAGGGACTTACATATTCTCGTTTCCGCACATGGCGTCAGGGCCAGAAGGAAAACGGTTTTTACTCAGTAGAGCTTTCAGGCTCTGTCGGCGGAAACTATGCACTGACCCCAGAGTATGTTGAACTGTTTACACTTCCTGGCGACCGTCGTAATGACTGTATTGCAGGTGATGCAACTAAAGAGACCTTCGATGTTTACCAGTATGATGTAACAACTGGTGAGCCGACGACAGTCCGCAATCTATATAAGAATTCTGATCCTGTTACTTTCACCAAGAAAATCACTCTTGTAACACAGGATGGCGACTTGGATGTAGGTAAAAATCTTAATGGTTGGTGTCAAGGTTATAAGTCTATCAAGTTTATGCCATATGTACCAGAGGTTAATGCTCATAGCCGTAATATGAGTAACGACGTGCCCATCTTGCGTTATGCCGATGTAATTTTGATGAAGTGTGAGGCTATTACTCGTGGTGCAACAGCTACTAATGGCGATACACCAATGAGTCTGTTTAACCAGATTCGTTCTTATGTAAATGCTCCTCTGATTGAGGATAATCCATCTCTTCAAGATATACTTGACGAGCGTGGTCGTGAGTTCCTCGATGAGCACTGGCGTCGTAATGACTTAATTCGCTTTGGTGACTTTGAGCGTGATTGGGGCTTTAAGTATCTTAACCCCAATAACAAGGCTCTGACAAACCGAATTCTTCCTCTGAGTGTTGACGTTCTCAACGCTAATACCAACTGGAGTCAGAATGCAGGTTATTAATCCGAATAAATACTGATTAATAATATCCCAAAAACTTCGGGCGGAGATGGAAACATCTACCGCCCGATTTTCTTTATGTTCGCTGGCGAAAATTCCCACCTAGGGAATGAGTTGTTCCCACGTTGGGAATGAACCGTTCCCACGTTGGGAACAAGGTGTTCCACCGAAGGGAATACCCCCTAAGGACTCGGTCGAACACCTTGATAGCATCAGTCGAACACCTTGTAACCACGATTCGAACACCTTGAAGACATAATTCGAACAACTCATAGACATAACTCGAATACAATAACCTTTTTTTTATATAGTTCTACGAAAAATCTATCATCTCTCACCAAATCTCTCAAAACCCGCATAAACACAGGGGATTCGGGCGATGAGAGATTGTCAGAATCCCTCCCTCATCTCTCCCTAATCTCTCATGTCATCTCTCACTCTATATCTCAACAACTTTTGCATTTTAACATTTCAAGAAAAATAGAAAAAAACTGCCCAAAAACTTGCAAAACGCATATTTTTTTTGTATCTTTGCATTCGAAAATGCGAAGTTGCTCACGCTCGGCAATTGGTGCAAGCACCATTGCTCTCGCTTAATCGCAGCATTGCACCACGAAAACGAACGCTGTGAAAAGCGCGCCGACTATAAACGACATTAAAAAATATATGAAAGAAAACAACGTAACAATGAGTGGAGCACTCAGTGCTTCGCTTGAGGCGACTCTCGCTGTCGAGATGTTCCTCAATGAGAATTACCGATTCCGCCGAAACACCCTCAACGGCAAGGTGGAATATGCTATGCTGCCTAAGGCAGATGTGTTCCGACCTCTGACAAAGGAGGCCCTGAACAGTATCGTGATTCGTGCCAAGCGCGAACAGATACTTGAGAAGGGAAGTCCTAAGACAGAGATAACGGAATACGTGGAATCTGAAGAGGTGCCTGAGTACAATCCTGCACAGGCATTCCTGACCAGTCTACCCAAATGGGACGGACAGAATCATATCGCCAGGATTTTTGGTCGCATACCTGGCATAAGCTCTGAGCAGCTGAACTATCTCACCATCTGGCTCCGCTCTGCCGTTGCACACTGGCTGCAGATGGATATGCTGCATGGCAATGAGTGCGTGCCTACCTTTATAGGTAGTCAGGGTTGTGGTAAGACCACTTTTGTGCGTCGACTGCTGCCCCAGCATCTGCGTCAGTATTATCTGGACCATCTGAACCTCTCGAACAAGTTCGACAAGGACATGGCTCTGACCAATAATCTCATCGTGAATCTGGACGAGCTCGAGGCTATTGGAATAAAGCAGCAGTCTAAGCTTAAGCAGACGCTGTCTGTAAGTAAGGTGAACGGTCGCCCCATCTTTGGTCGCACTCAGCAGGATCGCCCTCGATTTGCATCGTTTGTGGCTACCACCAACAATCCTCACCCTCTGACCGACCCTACGGGTAGTCGTCGATACGTTTGTATCCGTATCCCTGACGGACACCTTATTAATAATGAGGGTGATATCGACTACGGACAGCTATACGCTCAGGTGGTGTACGAACTGCGTGAGCTGAAAGCTCCTTATTGGTTCTCTAACGATGAGGTGGCTCGTATACAGCAGCTCAATCAGGAGTTTATGGAGCAGAAGGACCTTGGCGAGATGTTTGTGGCTTGTTTCCGTCAGCCTGAGGAGGGCGAGGTTGCCAAGCAGATGAACTGCGATCAGATGATAGAGGAGATACGCAAGAGCTACCCCTCGCTAAGCAATACCATCGGCAACAAGGTGCGACTGGGCAAGACCATCAAGGCACTGGGTTTCAAGCACAAGGAGCGTGCTCATATCTCGTACTACGACGTGATGCCCATAAAGGTGGCTTGAGCCTGAGAGATGCAGGGAGAGATTAGGGAGGGATGAGGGAGAGATTTCAGCAATCTCTCACCGTCCGAATCCCCTGTGTTTATACGGTTTTTAAGAGATTAAGTGAGAGATGAGAGATTTTTATTGATAATTACTTAAAAAAACGAATATGGAAGAAAAAGAACTAAAAGCAAAAGATATCCCCATGGGATACGAACTATGTTTTAACAGCGCATGTGCCGACAAAGACAAATGCATGCACTATCAAGCCATGCTGCTTACATCGGCCGGCCGCTATAAAGGTCAGGCCGTTTTCCCTACGGCTTGGCAGAACGGCAAGTGTCGATGCTTTCGCGAGAAGAAGCTAGTGAAGAAGGCATGGGGATTTAGCGGAATCTACAAGAATGTAGATAGTCGCGATAGGACAGCAGCTCGCCGAAGTGTAAGTTCATATTTTGGCCGTGGCAACGGCCAGTATTATCGAGCCCATCACGGCGAAATCACCCTATCGCCCAAACAGCAGGCCGACATACTACAAATAGTAGCCCAGTTCGGTTCCCTAGAAGGTATCAAGTTCGATGGTTATAAAATAGAATGGGACTTCGATTAAGAAGTCCCATTCTGTTAAAACTACAAAGAAAACTAGTAAAAAGTATAGATTTGAACAAAAAATCTTGTATATTTGCAACATGAAGTTGAAGATTAGGATATTTGCCATCGTTTTAATGCTGACGGCGTGTCTGCTTGTTGCGGCTCAGAAAACTCGGGGTTATAGTGCCAAGCCTGAGATGGGAACAAATGCGTTGCAGTCGCTCATCGATAAGGTCTCAACAAAAGGTGGTGGACGGATTACATTCCCCAGAGGCGAATACCATATAGGACAGCTGGAACTTAAGAGTGGTGTAGAACTACATCTTGAAGAAGGTGCTGTAATACTTGGTAGCACGTCGCCCTATGATTATAATAAGGTGGAAACTAAGCTGTCGGCAGGTGATGAACGTAAAGACAAGTCACAACTAGGCCTCATCATCGCCAACAATGCACACAACATAGCAATCACAGGCAGTGGAACTATCGATGGACAAGGTCTGGCTTTGGCATTGACCATCGACAGTCTGCATCATATTGGCGAGCGTATCGATCCTAATTACAACAAGCGTCGTCAGCGTCCAAGCGAGTTAGTTCGCCCCACGCTGTTCAACTTTGTGGATTGCAAGGATGTTCGCATCGAAGGCGTTCATCTTCGAAATAGTGCAGGATGGGGATTGTCATTCCATCAGTGCGTGAATATGCATTTGAACCATCTCGATGTTTTCAATCGAGCCTATTGGAATAACGATGGTATTGACCTGACTGACTGCAAACAAGTACTGATAGAAAATTGCCATGTGAACAGTGCCGATGATGGCATCTGCTTGAAATCATACAACCCAGAAAGCTGCAATGAGGATATCAATATCCGCAACTGCGAGATTCGCAGTAGTGCCTCAGCCATCAAGTTTGGTACAGCATCTTATGGTGGATTCCGCAATATTAGCATCAGTGGCATACGTGTGTTCGATACCTTCCGTTCGGCCTTAGCTATCGAGAGTGTGGATGGTGCTATCATCGAAAACGTCTCAGCTGATGACATCATCGCCAAGAATACAGGTAATGCGCTCTTTATCCGATTAGGCCAGCGTTCTGGCAACAGAAAGGGAGCCATAAAGAACGTCCGCATCACCAATCTTACAGCACAGATTCCTTTCGAACGTCCTGACATCAACTACGACCTTCGTGGGCCTGAGGTAGACTATTTCCACAACATCCATCCAGTTCCTATCTGTGGCATCCCCAACAACCCAATCGAAAATATCTATCTCGAAAACATCAGCATCACCTATCCTGGTCGCGCCACCAAAGGTATGGCCTACGTGCCACTTTGGCGCAAAGGCGATGTTCCAGAACAAATCGACAAATACCCAGAGTTCACCATGTTTGGCGAACTACCATCATGGGGCCTATACCTCCGCCACATCCGCAACATCACCCTAAAGAACGTGCAACTATCTCTTAAGGCCGATGACTTCCGCCCAATAATAGTCGAGGAAGATGTTGTAGGAATAACAGAATTTTAGTTTTTTCTTTCATCCCTCACATATCTCTCACTTATCTCTCCCATCACCCTCACTTTAATTGTCTATCATGAAACGAATATATGAGAGATCTAGAGAGATATGTTTTAATGTACATATGTTTTCTTTGTTTCCCCGTTTTTGTACTTGAGGATATTTATGCCATGCTTAAAATGCGATAATCTAATACCGTTTACGTCATATATTGACTGTGGCTTCTCAACTGTTGATGGTAATAGTATGCCAGATGATTCAACATCGTCAACGATATGAGCGAATGAATTCCAGTATTGAGTATTGATGTAGTTTTGTATACACCCTGATGGTATATGCAATATTGCATTCTTATAAACTTTCTTATCGAATGTGCTCTCTGTTATCTCCGTTGGGATGGTAGCATGAACATATACATCGGTCAGAACTCTACAAGCATAGAATGCGCCATCGCCAATAGTTTCCACACTTTTGCCTATGGTCAGCGAGACTAGCTGCTCAGAATCCTCAAAAGCACCTCTACCGATAGTTTTTACATTATCAGGTATAACTACATCCTTAAGTGTACAGCAACCATAAAAAGCATTATCCCTAAAATCCGCAACTATCATCCAATACACGATTAAGGGTAGATTTATGAGTCGTTAGTAGCAGCTTTCAGTAAAAAGCAACAGCACAACATCAATATGTAGCCACCATCCCCTTACCCCAC
>Ga0256407_10009700_pt1 | contig 13707 bp, 13 predicted proteins | sample RumenRJG_04DNA_FD_193489 | JGI IMG/M metagenome (GOLD analysis project Ga0256407, IMG submission 193489) | Bovine rumen microbial communities from Lethbridge, Alberta, Canada - RJG_04 | ecosystem: Host-associated > Mammals > Digestive system > Stomach > Rumen | place: Canada: Alberta... | reverse complement strand
CCCTAACTTCTCTTTCATCATATTCTTTACATCTGAGATACTTTTTATAGTTATCTCCTTGTAATCTTTCTTAAACAGTTCATTGAACTTTCTTATACTTCTGAGAAATATAATCTCAGTAGCCTCACTTAATCCTTTTACTTCTCTAATATAAGTTGTATATTTCCTTATCATTTTTTCATTGTTTATAATTGAAATTTTTTTACTCATTTTTATAATCCTTTATTTAAATTTTTTATCATTGCGAAAATTAAGTTTTATAAAGATATACTTATTACATCTATACAGCCTAACTTATATTTAAAATTGAAGTATCTTCAATTATCCTGCTACTTGATAACATACAAACTTTTCCGCCACATTCCTTACATCTCCCTTTGATAATATACTGTTTGTATTTTCCTATCATTCTTCCAGTTTCAACAATGCTTATTGAGTTTTCTGCGGCATCTACATTCTTTCTACATCTAAAGCAGTTAAATTTGCCCCGTGTAGCCTCTTTATTTGCCTTTTTTTCATTAAATTTTGCCTTTAGATACTCTTTTACATCTTTCCCCATAAACAACACGGGATTTGAGTTTTCTATCTTAGGCATTCCTGCTTTAAGCCACTTCTGTATGCACCGTGTTGTTGCTCCTATTGTTTCGGCTAACTCTTTTTCCGTATAGGTCTTATTACTCTTTATCCGATAATATCTCTTCATCTTCATACTTATGCTACTGCCTCGCTATTCTCTCTTTCGTGTTTAAGGTCTATTTCAAGTAGGTATAAGGCAAAATCTATTAATAACTTCATTTGCTCTAATACCTCACTATCCGTTTTACCTTCATTTAAAAATTTCCTTCCCAGCTCTATGAGCTTTACTTCCGTTTGCGACATACTAATACAACCTCCTAAAATATTTATTTTTAAAAAAATTTTTTCGTTTTTTGCAAAAGAAGTATAGCACATTTTTTTCAAATTTCAATACATTTTGTCGTCGAAAAATGCAACAAAAAAGCCGTAAGAAAAATTACAAAATTTTTTCTTACAAGGCATATATAAAAAACATAATTTTTACATAAAAATGGTAGTTCTGATTTTTTTTAAAAAATGTGAAAAAATTTACGAAATCAATGGTTTTGAAGCTTTTTGAAGCCCTTTTTTATTTTTTGTTATTTTTTGAGGAATTATTTTGTGGTGTCTTTTGTTGCTTTTCTTGTTGATTATCTTGAGGAATATCTTTTATTTTAAATATTGAAGTTATATCATTTCTTACTTCTTTTAAACCTTCTCTCATCGAGTTGTATTTTATTTTGCTATCATTAATTAATTTTTTAATATTAGAAGATATTGCTTTATGAGAAAGTCCTTTATATAATTTCATATCGTATAACAATATTTTTTCGTTTGATATGTTTTTCAAACTATATTTGTGTTTATTGTCTAAATATTCTTTTATATCGGTATAATTCTCCTCTATAAAATTATTAATGGATGTTAGTGACGAAATTTTACCGTATATATTTATACTGACACTATCGAGTTTGTATTCTATATCAAAAGGCGATATATTAATTTTATCTAATGGAATATTCCCGAACAGCAGCAAATCTATAAATATTTTCTTAAGCCCTATATGCATATCATACTTATTAAAAATTTCTCTAATAAGAGGGAGCATATTTTTAGGTATTTGATAATTATATTTCAGGTAGTCAGGATAGTAATAAGTGTCGGAATGGAAACAATGAACATATTCCATTCGCTTAGCTGATATTAGTTTTTTAAAATCCTTATACGGCTTTCTCTGCCTAAAATTTTCAATTTCTTCTTCTAAATATGAATTTCTTCGTATCATTCGAATAAGTTTAAATTTATCATCTAAATTATTATAATTGTTCTCTTGTTTAGTGCTTGTTATATATTGTCTTATGTTCTCAAAAACTTTGTTTTCCGTATTGATAATATCTTCTATTGGGGTTTCTTTTGTTATTTCATTGTCAAACTCAAAAAATCTATCCACTCTTTTACTATAAAATTTTTGATTGCCGATTTTCTCTTCACAAACTTCTTTATAGGTAAATACTTTTAATTTTATCACGGAAACCCTCTGTTTTAAATTTTCTTTATTATACCAAATTCACTCCGTATGTGTGCAACAATAAATAGGTGGTGTTCTTAGCACATATTTCCCAAAATGCAAGATTTACGCCTACCCCCTGTATAACTTTGTCGGTTAAGGTAATACAGTAGGTTTTTCATATTGTTTCTTCCAATATTCATAAATTCTTGTTTTATTAAATCCGTTATTACATTATTCAATACATTACAATGTAATCAAGTTCAATCCATAATATTAGTCGGTAATCCATATAAAAATTGCCTCAAGCAATTTTTTCATTAAGTTTATCCATATAGTAATAAAGAATTTTAAATTATTAACGACAACAATAAGAATACTTACGATATTTTTCACTGGATAATCTTTCCAATAACACAATCAATATAAATTTAAAAATTCATTAACAAGGAGGTAATCCCTATGTCATTAAATTGCCATAGTCCGTAGATGTATTTCAGTAATCCGTAAAAATCTAATCAAGGAGAAAAACAATGGAATTAAAAGAAATTAACGAAAAGGAAGTATTAACCAAACTGTTAAACTTCACAAAGACAAAAGGTAAATCAGTAATTGCCGAACTTTTATTAAACAAGTTTGGTAGCTTAAAACAGGTAGTTGATGCACCCAAAGACGATTTATACCCTATCATATCAGAACGGGAAGTATCTTTAATCAGCTTTGTTAAAGAGTTTACGGCTATCTATAACCATCTGAAAATTAAAGAAACCGAAAAGATAGATTGTCCGCAGGCAGTAGTAGATTATCTCAAGGCAGAAATGAACGGATTGAAAGTAGAGAAGATATATGCAATTCTTCTAAACTCAAGAAACCGTCTTATTAAAGTTGTTGAAGTTGACGAAGGAACAGAAAGCCGTTCAGCAGTATATCCAAGAAAGATAGCAAGGTTATGTCTTCAACATTATGCCGTATCTGTGATACTTGTTCACAATCATCCAGGTGGTAGTGTAAAGCCAAGCCAAAATGATATACTTGCTACGGAAGCACTTACAAAGGCATTAAAGACAATAGAAAGTTATTTGTTAGACCATATCATAATAGCAGATAACGACTATTATTCCTTTAAAGACAGTGGATTACTATAAGAAGTAAAAAAGTCTTAAAAACCGCATTACAAGCATTTAAAATCATAAAATAACAGGCATAATCACTATACCGACACACGAAAAACTTATAAGGTTTCATTCCGTATATTAATTATTAAATCTTATTACAAGCTCCCAACACACAAACAACTTAGCTTACATTCTCTCGGCTAAAGGGTTTAGTTTATCTTCTCGCTACCAATACACGAACATCTTTACTTACATTCTCTTGTCTAAAGAGTATAGTTGGTTTATTAGCTTACATATTATCCCATCCGTCACTCTCTACGGAATTCTGGGGGTTCCTCCGAGAGTGTGTGTTTCTACGGAGTTAAATTGTTTCTCTCTTGCCGTCATTCTTACGGCTACTGTTTTTTATCTCTATGGCTAAAGGGTTAAGTTCCTTACTTTAGCTTATATTTAATGTATCCTGCACACACATCAATTTGCTGAATTTGCAGGCATTATGCCGAACTCAAATCTGTTTCCGTATAAGTTTTATTCTCTTGGTTATACTATATGTTTCCTTATGCCGAACTCAAATATTTTCCCGTATAAGTTTCATTCCGTATATTAAATATTACATAACCTATTACAACTCTATTAAATTTGGCTTTTAATTAGTAGTAATTATCCGTCTAATATTATTGCTTGTATCGTCAAATAAAAGTTTAAATTTTAACCTAAAATTTCATTGTCTTTTAAGTGCATATAAAGTATAATATACAGTAGATTATTTTATGTGAATGGAGGTTTAACTCGTAAAATAAAAGAAGTAAATTAAAACTTAATATTCTGTTTTTGGAAATCCGAAAGGATTATCTTTTGCTTAAATCAAAAGGAGAAAACAACCAAAAGCAGTCGTTTTTAGGAATGCTAATTGAGCTTAATTACCTCAATTTTTATTCCGAGTGTTCTGTAGCACTATGTGCGAAAGAACCACGGCTGTTTATTTTGTGTATTGTTTTCTCCACGGAATAATTCAGCCGTTATTATTTTACTTACAAAAATCCGTAAAAATCTTTCCTTTCAAAATTCCTTAAACGAAATATTCATTTATAAATGTAGATTAAGGATTTTATGAACAATCAAACAAACAAAAAACAAATCGTAATAAACCAAAAGTTTTTTATTAATAGTAATGTTGAAGATTATGTTTATTATAAAGATGATTTTAAAAATTATAAAAAATTATCTGATTGTTTTGTTATTGAAAAAAAAGATAATAAAGACTTCTATAAATCAGAAGAATTTATTGAACATTATTTTAATGTTAGTGAAAAAAATATACCTGATAATTTAACTTTAAAAAAATTATCTGATAAAAAAAGAATTGACCATTCTTTATATGTATATTTTATTGGGACAATTTTAATAAAGAACGGAATATTTAAAAATATTGAAAACATAATAGAAAAAAAAGATGATGTATTATATTATTGGTTTTTAATTGCAATGTTTCACGATTTTGGTTATATGATAGAGTTGGATAGTATTAAATATATTCTAAATAAATCCAATTCTTTTTATCCTTTAAAATATAATTATAATCTAAAAATATACCCCATAGAATACAATCTATTTGAACATAAGTTTATAAGTAGGAATCACGAAATAAATTCAATAGAAAAATGTAGTTTATATAGTCCAAACACCTTCAAACTGTATTATAAATATCGGATTGAACAAATGTTTTCTTTAGACCACGGCATTTTAGGCGGACTTTTATTATATAATTTCCTTTGTGAAAATTATTTTAATCGGAGAAATACAGCAGAAAATAAAATAAAAAACAAAGATAACAATGAAGAAATTTTTGAGTGGAATAAAAGAACTTTTCAAAAGACAGATTTTGACATATATGCTTATTGTTCTTATGCAATAGCTCAACATAATATTTATCGTAGCGACAACGGAACAACATCTGTCAAATATCTTGCTTACGGTTTGGATGAATTAATAGGAACTGATAAAAAATTCAATAAAAATAAAAATCCATTTTCATTTTTATTAGGTTTGGTTGACACTATAGAAGTTACAAAAAGAGATATAAATTTTGAAGATATAAACATAGTTTTTAACAAAAAACAAAATAGAATTGAATTTATATTTGAAGATATGATAGACAAAAAAGAAGATAAAGAAAACCATCTAAAAACAATAAAAGATTTAAGTAATTGGTTAGAGGTAGATACTAAATTAGACAAACAAAACAACTCGGTAACAATTGAGATATTATAAAAATAGGATAACCAACCTTTATGAAAAATTATTATGAAATCTTAGGAATATCACCAACAGCAACACAGGAAGAAATAAAACAAGCTTATCATAAACTTGCTAAACAATACCATCCTGATATAAATCCAAATAATAATCAAGCTGAAGAAAAACTTAAAGAAATAAATGAATCATATAATACCCTGTCAGATATTGACAAAAAAAGAGATTATGACAACAGATATAACTACTATTTTTCTAATAATAGTGATAGTTCACAATCATATAACCAAGCAGAAACAGACTATATAAGGAATTTGAAGAATAAAGCAAACAATAATGATACCGAAGCTCAGCTTGAACTTGGTAATATTTATTTTTATGGCAGAGGTGTTAAAGAAAACGAACAAGAAGCTTTTTATTGGTTTAGAAAAGCTGCTGTCAATGAAAATATGGAAGCTTTGGATTTTTTAAAAGATAATGCAAGTAAAAGTCCTTTCGCAGCAAGAGAATTAATAACTGCTTTTTTTGGCTTATCTTTTGAAAAAAAAGTTGCTGAAGCAGTAAAGGCATTAGATGATATAGCTTCTGGTGGTAATGAATTTTCATCGTTAGCTCAATATTATATGGGACAACTGTTTTTTAATAGTGAAGTAATAGAACAAGATTATAAAACGGCTTTTAAATATTTTAAACAATCTCTATCCAATGGATATATAGAAAGTTTTTCTTTTATAAAACAACAGGCAGAAAAAGACAATTACATAGCACAAGAAACATTAGCAGAAATTTATCTTGACGGAATAATGACAGACAAAAATAAAAAAGAAGCTTTTAAATGGTATGCAAAAGCTGCAGAAAACGGAAGCCAAAAAGCTTTTGATATGTTAAATAAATATATAAATCGTGGTGATGCCGATGCTAAAGATGGTTTATTGGAATTATATATTTTTTCAAAAAATTATAAGGGAATAATAAATTATGTAAATTCAGGCGATAATAAAGCTGTTAATTATATAAGAAATATTTTCAACGGACAAGATAATGAAACTCAGTTTAAAATAGCTCAAATATATACACTATTAAAAAATGGACAAGAAGCTGTTAAGTGGTATATAAAAGCAGCATCAAATAATCACAGTGAAGCATTATCTTTTCTTACAAAATACAATTCAATTTATAATAAAGAAGTAGAGCAATTTTTAGCAGAATTTTATTACAACAAAAATAATTTTAAGAGTTCAGCACAATATTATGAAAGATTAATAAAATACGACTTTTCAAATTTTAACAAAATAGAAACTTTTGCAAATAACGGTAATGAATGGTTTCAAAATACAATAGCAGAAATTTATTATCAAGGTAAATACGGAATACAAAAAGATTTAGAAAAAGCTAAATATTATTACAAACAATCGGCAGACAAAAACAATGAAGAAGCAAAAAAAGCATTAGTATCTGTTTATATATCTTGTAATGAATTTAACGAAGAAACTATTAAACTTTTTAGAGAAGAAACAAAGAAAGACAATAATGAAGCTTCTCAAGCGTTGTTAAAATATTGCTCTTCAATAAAAGAAATAAATTCTGAAATTGTAGATATAACAAAAGAAATTGAAACTGTAAATAAGTTTAATCCTGAACTTGAATATAAGATAGGTAATACCTATTTCTTTGGCAATCAAGAGATAAAACAAGATTATACAACAGCATTTGAATGGTATTTAAAAGCACAAACAAATGGTAATACAGAAAGTGAAAAAATTATTGATAAAGCATTACAAGGAAACAATCAATATGCACAGTATGTTATTGGTAAATATTATTTAGATAGAAATAATATAGAAAAAGGAATTGATTTAATAATTAAATCTGCTAATCAGCAAAACCAAGACAGCACAAAATATCTTAAAAATTTTATAGAAAACTGTTCTGTAAAAGAACAATATGAAATTGCTCAGTTAATAAAACAAAACAAACTTCCGAAACAAGAAATTGTAGATTTTATTAAGTTATATGAAACAAGTTCTCAAAACGGATACATAGAATCAACAAAAAGACTTGCCCAATATTATCAAAATACGGATAAAGAAAAATCAAACTCATATTACATAAAATATGAACATCAATGTATAGAAAAAAACATTGAAATTATTGACGATATAAAGCTAATCTTAGCAGATATATATTTTACCAATAACACTCACCAAAATAAAGAAAAGGCATTAAACTATTACATTGAATTAGCCAAGGAAGGAAATGAAAAAGCAAAAAATTTTATAGAAAATATTGATATAAAAACTTTAAATGATAACGAATTAAAAATACTTTCTAAGTATTATGATTTAAATATTTTTGTAGATTTTTTTGGTTTAAAATTATATTTCTTTATAAAAAAGCACTATATAATTATTTTATCATTAATAATTTTATTTTTTATTTTTATTTCCATATATGTTTATATACCAAAAGGAACAGATTTTCAAAAAGCTGAAATTTATTATGAACGAGGGAATACAAAAAAAGCTGTAGAACTATGGTTACAATCAGTTAAAAAAGGAAACATAGAAGCTATTTTCAAGTTAGAAAAGTTTAGTATAAATTCGGAAGATGAATATAATTTAGGAAATATTTGTTATGAAAAAATAACACCTAATAAAGCAATATATTGGTGGTCAAAATCTGCACAACAGGGAAATCAAAAAGCTCTATTGAAATTAAAAGAATTAGCAAAAAATCAAAATTCTGATGTTCAATGCAAATTAGGACACTTTTATTATGATAAAGGAAATATTGAAGAAGCAATATATTGGTATACTAAATCATCACAAAATAATAATGAAGAAGCTTTAACAAAATTGATATCTTTAGCAAAAGAGGGAAATCAAAAAGCTCTATTGAAATTAAAAGAATTAGCAAAAAATCAAAATTCTGATGTTCAATGCAAATTAGGACACTTTTATTATGATAAAGGAAATATTGAAGAAGCAATATATTGGTATACTAAATCATCACAAAATAATAATGAAGAAGCTTTAACAAAATTGATATCTTTAGCAAAAGGAGGAAACTACAAATCCTTATTAAAACTTGAGGAACTATCAAAACAAGGAAATATAGAAGATGGTCAGGCTTTATATAAATTAGGAATTTATTTTTATGATAACGAAAAAATAGAACAAGCTATACCTCTTTTAACAAAATCTGCACAACACAATAACAAAGAAGCCTTAAAATTATTGGCATTTTTAGCACAAAAAGGAAACAACAAAGTTTTATCTATACTTGAAAACTTAGCAAATGAAGGAGTAGTTATAGCAAAAAAATTTTTAGGTATAATATATTTTAATTTAGCAATTTCTGAAAGAGAAAAAAAAATAGAAATTTATGAAAAAATAACAAACTTAAGCAGGTGGAAACGAGAACAAAAAAACGAAGAATATGTTCAATTAAGAAATTTAGAGAAACAACATCATAAAAAATATTTATATTATTTAGAAAAATCTGCTGATTTAGAAAATGCTGAAGCACAAAACTCTTTAGGTTGGTATTATTATTATTATTTTGTCGATAAAGAAAAAGCAAACTATTGGTGGAACAGATGTGACGGACAAGGATATAGACCTGTATGGTTTAATGCTCATTATTATGACTCTGGTGCTTCAGCTTATTATAGTCATAATGGTATTTCATATTCTCGTTGTAATAGGACAGCTAAATTGCCATTATCTTTAGAATAAATTTTATGCGATAATCAATTGTTGATATTTATAAATTATGTTAGGAAACTTCAGACCTTTTAAGAGAGAATTAAGTAAAACGGATAGAGAACAATATAAAACATTGTATTGTTCCGTATGCAAAAGTATTCAAAAAAGATATGGACTTATAGCAACTTCCTGTAATAGTTATGATTTGGTTTTTATTATATTAAGTTTATACAGTTTGAATAATATTGTCATAGAAAAAGAATATAAAGAAAGATGTCCTGTAAGTGTTTTTAAGAAAGTAAATATCTGCAATATAAAAAACTGCGATGAAATAGCCGATTTTTCAGTGTTCATATTATATCTTTTATATAAAGATAAGATTATTGACAACGAGAAGAATTTTAAAAAAGACATAATATATTTTTTATTTAAAAAAAGTTTTACCAAATTGGAAAACACAAGTTTATTTAAGAAATATTGTAATAAGACGGATGATGTTTTTAAGTTGGAAAAATCTATTAAAACTATAGAAGGGAAAATAAAAATATTTTCTGATTTTATTTTTGAAATATCAAAAGATGTTTTTAAAAAAGAAACTAAAATTTTACCTGTTTCTTTTTATTACAATATGATTAGCATAATGTATTATCTTGATGCTTTGAAAGACTATAAAAATGATATAAAAAATAATAAAGAAAACTTTTTAAAAGAAATAGCAGAACAAAAAATAGATATTTTTAAGTTTAGTGAATATGAGATAATGAAAAATATTAAAAAAATAAAAGAGTGTTTAAACAACAACAGGAATGAACTTGTAACAAATATACTTGATATCTCAATAGTTAGAAAATTGTTAATATTACAAGGAGCTTTTAAATGAAAGATTACTATAAAATATTAAATGTTTCAAAAAATGCTACACAGGAAGAAATAAAAGCAAGTTACAGAACCTTAGCAAAAAAATATCATCCTGATTTGTATATAAACAATCCGTTAGCGGATTTAGCAGCCGAAAAACTAAAAGAAATAAATGAAGCTTATGCAGTATTAAGCGACCAAAACAAAAGAGAAAATTATGATAGAGTTTATTCAGGAAATGCTGATAATTATCAAAATAAAAGTTCTAACAATATAGGAGAACAATCATTTTTTGAAAATTTTGTTAATGAATGTGAATATTTAATAGAAAATAAAAATTGGTATGCATTACACAAAAAGTGTAATGAAGCAAAATCAAAATATCCGAAAAATTCTTTACCTTATGTGTTTGAAATGCAGGCATATTATACAGAGGGAAATCTAAATGCAGCCATAGAAGCAGCAAAAAAATCAATGATATTAAACAAAAAAGATTTTAATGTATTGTTGTTTATAGGTAAGTGTTATATAGATATGAAACAATATAACGAAGCATTAGCATATTCTTTGGAAGCAAATCAAATGTGTGACGGAAAAAATGCAGATATATTGGCACAGATAGCACTTATATATGACTTAAAAGGTGATAAATTAACTTTCAATTCTTATATGGATAAATTAAAAAAAATAGAACCGAACCACGAATTTATCAATGCAAGAAAATCCGTATTTAAAGTTGGTAATAATTATGTAAATAAAAAAGATGCCGCAGTAGATGCTTGTTTGTTATGCGGACTTTTGGAATGTATATTTGATTGTTTTTAATAAAAAATGAACTTAGAACTGTTGTTTAATACTTATGGATATTGGATAATATTTATAGGAACTGTTATTGACCATTCTGGAATACCGTTATTTATAGTATTCGCAGGTGTTTTGCAATCAAAAAATGACGGTTTTTTATTACCAGCATATTTAGCTTGTTTGTTAGCTTTAGAATTAACGGATATATTAGCTTTATTAATAGGAAAATACTTTAAATATAAAGTTAAGTTTGAAACAATTAATAAAAATAACTATTCAAAATATTACAAATCATATTTTACAGGTATTATATCTAAAATACTAAATACAGGAGCGGAATTTTATAATAAGTCAAAAGGAATAGTTTATATTTTAAACAAATGGCTTCCTGCTGTAGGTAAATATCTTCCAGTATTTATAGGTTATCAGGAAGAAAAAATATTTAAACAATTTTTAATTTTAATTATCGGCAATATTTTATATATCACATTCTTTTATTTTATAGGTTATTTCTTCGGTTTATCAATACAGAGCTATTCTAAAATGTTTAGTTTTGTATCGGTAATCATATTTTTATTTGTTTATTTTGTATCGGTAAAATTATTAAACAACTCAAAAAAAATAGGAGATTAACATTGATTAAAAAATGTCCAAAATGCGGAGCATCGGTTTTAGAAAATTCAACTATTTGCTCAAATTGTTTCCAATATTTAAAAACAGTAAACAATAGCACAATAAAGACATTTAATAAAAAATCAAAATTTATTGCTGCATTTTTGGCATTCTTTTTCGGTGGTATAGGGTTTCATAAGTTTTATTTAAGGAAACCTATAGAAGCAATTTTTTATATATTGTTTTGCTGGACATTTATCCCTGCATTTATAGGTGCTGTTGAAAGTGTTATTTATCTGTTTATGACTACGGAAGAGTTTGATAAAAGATTTAATAATCAATAAATAGCATAGCAACAAAAGAGAATAAAGGTAAATTTAATGACTAAAAAATACGGATTTTCATTTTCTTGGAAAAGATTATTAGGAATAAGCGGATTAAAAAGTAAAGTATCGCGAAAAACTGGTATTCCACTAACTAAAAGCGGACTTGAAAGAAAAATCGGCAGAACAATTATAAATATTTTATTAAAGAAATAGCTTTTTCTCTTTACTTTTACACTTTAATATATTATAATTCTAAGTGTATTAGTAAAGAGGTGTTTTTATGGATAAAATAGAATATATAAATAACCTTATCACTAAAAATAACGGAATAATAAAATCTTCTCAATTGTCTAAAATGAATATTCCAAGACAATATTTAAAACTTATGCTACAAAAAAAGCTAATAGTTAAAGTTTCAAGAGGTATTTATATTAAAAACGGCAGTTTGGAAGATGAACTATATATATATCAACAAAGATATGCAAAAGGCATTTATTCGCACGAAACAGCCCTGTATATTCACCAATTTACCGACAGAATGCTTGATAGATACATTATGACATTCCCGCAAGGTTACCATATAAAACCCGATACAAACGACTTGATAATCAAGCAAGCCAATTCAAAGATATACAATTTAGGATTAGAGGAAAAAAAGACCAATTACGGTAATACGGTAAGAGTTTATAACATAGAAAGAACCTTATGCGACATCGTAAGAGGGAGTAATATTGTTGATAAACAATTGTTTATTCCTCCAATAAAGAAATACATATCACAAAAAAATAAGAACCTCTTTCGCCTTATAGAATATGCAACAGAATTAAGGGTAAAAAACAAAATAGTAAACTATCTGCAGGTATTATTATGAAATTTAAAAATGCAATGCAGTTTAAATCCTATATCAAGAAAATTTCTGTTGAGAAAGCAGTATCTCCTCAACTTGCATTACAAAGTTTTATGCTGGAATGTTTGTTGATAAGGATAGCTAAATCCAAATATAGAGGAAACTTAATCTTAAAAGGCGGTTTTCTTCTCTCAATAATAGCAGGATTAAACTCAAGAACTACAATGGATATAGATACAACATTGAAAGGAATAAAACTGACGGAAGAAAAGGTAAGAGAAATATTTGAGACAGTCTGTTCAGTGGATATTAACGATGATATAAGATATGAAATAGAGGATATTTCAGATATAAGAAAGGATGACGAATACGGCGGCTTAAGAGTATCTCTAAAGGCTAATTACGATGTCCTATCCGTTCCATTATCGGTAGATATAACAACGGGAGATAAGATAACACCCAGAGCAATAGACTTTTATTTTACAACATTCTTTAACAATGAGAAGATAAGAATACTTGCATATAACACGGAAACATTACTTGCCGAAAAGATAGAAACGGTAATATCGAGAAGCATAGCTAACACAAGAATTAGGGATTTCTACGATATTTATATAATCATAAAGACATTGAATATAGATAGAGAAATATTCATTAAAGCTTTAACAGAAACCTGTAAGAAAAGGAACTCTCTGGAAACAATCAAGAATTATAAAACAGTATTGGAACAATTGAGACAAGATAAAGGTATAGTAACCCAATGGAAACAATATCAGAAGAGATTTAGCTATGCTAAAGAAGTTTCCCTAAAGGAAACTTTTGAACTTATAGAAGAAATATTATCCCCAAATATAAGATAAACAATTAATTAAAAATATTTTCTTTATTCTTATGTATTACTAACAGCTTAATAACATTGCTATAAATTTATATAAACTTAACAATTAAATTTTACCTTTAAAACCTTTAACACTTTTTAACAAGTCAAAATCCAACTCAAACGAAGTATGACAATAATATTGATAAAGTTTTATAATTGTTATCAAAACATACTCAACCTTTTGCTTTGATAACCAGCTCAACCTTTTATAACATTGTCTCCTAAATCCTTTGAACAACCCTC
>Ga0256407_10009698_pt1 | contig 13710 bp, 9 predicted proteins | sample RumenRJG_04DNA_FD_193489 | JGI IMG/M metagenome (GOLD analysis project Ga0256407, IMG submission 193489) | Bovine rumen microbial communities from Lethbridge, Alberta, Canada - RJG_04 | ecosystem: Host-associated > Mammals > Digestive system > Stomach > Rumen | place: Canada: Alberta | collected... | reverse complement strand
AGAACAGGCAGAGTTAATCAGTAAGACTCTAGGCTGTTCACGCCTTATCTACAATAAAGGTCTTGCCTATAGAAATGAAAGCTATAAAAAGGGAGAGAAAGTAGGTTATAACCAGACATCAGCGATGCTTACAGCAATGAAGACAGAGGAGAAATACTCTTTTCTAAATGAGGTAGATTCTATAGCACTGCAACAGTCTCTTAGAGATTTAGACAGCGCTTTTACTCGATTCTTCAATAAAAAATCTAAATATCCTGTATTCAAGAGCAAACATCATTACCAGCTGAGTTACAGAACAGTAAATCAGAAAAATAAAAAACAAAAAAATTATTCAATACGCATCGAGGGAAACAGAATCAGACTTCCAAAACTAGGATTTTTAAAGTTCAAGCAGACCATGGAAGTCGGACATATCAACAATGTTACAGTCCGCAGAACAGCAACCGGAAAGTATTATGTAATACTGAATGTTGATTTTGAGCCGGAGAAACTTGAGTCTAGTTCTAACTTCACCGGAATTGATGTAGGTATCAAGACCTTTTATAAAGACAGCAACGGTAATGTTGTGAACAATCCTAAGTATCTGGAAAAATCACAGAAGAAACTCAAACGTGAACAGAGAAAGCTCTCACGTAAGAAAAAGAATTCTAAGAATAGACAGAAACAGAGATTAAAAGTAGCACGAGTTCATGAGAAGATAGCAAATCAGCGTAATGACTTTATTCATAAATGTTCTACAAAGCTTATAAACGAAAACCAAGTAATAGTGGTAGAGGATTTGAATATAAAGGGAATGCTGAAGAACCATAAGCTTGCAAAATCTATTTCAAGCGTATCATGGTCTAAATTCTTTGATACCCTTGAATACAAGGCTGAATGGTACGGTAGAAAGGTAATCAAAGTACCTACAATGTATCCAAGCTCTCAGACGTGCTCGAAGTGTGGATATAAGAATCCTCTGGTAAAGAATCTCTCGGTTAGGGTATGGGAATGCCCATGCTGCCACGCAAGGCACGACAGAGATTTAAATGCCAGTGTGAACATCCTGAATAAAGGCTTGTCAGTAGCCTGAAATACTGACAATACCGTAGGGCATACGGAAATTTAAGCCTGTGCTGAAAAGCTGGAGGAGCAATTCTCCAAGAGATCGTGTAAGACGTAGTTCTCTATGCTGTGGTCTATGAAACAGGAATCCCATCGACTTCAGTCGTGGGAGAGTCAAAAACAAACTTCCTTTATGAAACGATTTAGAAGAAGGTGTGCTCATGAGCGAATTAAGCAGAACTGATGTTGAAGATATAGTTAAGAAGATCCTGAATGAAACTTTGGATAAAAAGAATGAGGAACTGGTTCAGAAGATTAGAATCTTTGTGGATATGACCTTAAATAAGATCCTTGAAACAAAACTTAGAACTCTTCTGCAACAGCTTAATTCAGGTTTTTCTGAAGGTGCTTCCGGAAATTCTGACCACTTAAGCGAGCTCAATTCAACCGTAAATGAAGTTCTGCGTGAACTTAATGCAGTTTCTGAATCCTGTAATGAACTATTGGATAAGATTGACAGTCTTGAGCTAAGACTTGAAGAGCCTTAGTTAATTCAAAATATTCAGAACCTGTTGAGATTGTCCTGAACAGTTAGGATTATTCTGATTTAATAATCTGATAAAGTCCGGTAGGAGTGACTGTGACATAACGCCACAGTCATAATATCTGTCTAAGCTTCAGTGTTGATGGCGGTACTGCCGTCAGCACGTCTGTATTTTTCAGGAGTCTTGCCCTGAAGGTAATAACTGAAAGAGAGAATGGTAGCAATGATTACATAAAGCTCCTTTGGGATCTCCTCTCCTTCCTTGAGATTTTTAAGCTGATTGAAAAGAGCAGGATCTTTATGTACATAAAGTCCAAGCTCCTTTGCCATATCCACTATTGCCTGCGCTCTGCTTTCATAACCCAAAGCACTTACAAAAGGAGATTCTTTGGCCTCATCGTAGCTTATGGCAACAGCTGCACTGGCTTTTTCATAAGTCTGTTTAAAAGAAAGATCCTCGTCAGTGGCATCAATCGGTCTGACTTCTTCCGGACTGTTAGGTACATCAGGTTCAACCTGTGTCTCAATGATGTCCTGATCTTTATTTTCCTGATCCATAAAAATCCTCCTGCCGTCAGATATCAACCGATAAGGTTGCTCCGTCAGAGTTTCTTTCATGAGGGCCTACATCAGGAGAGGCCACTGTATCCTGAATATGAACATTGCCAAGTCGAGCCATGGCTGATCTGGTGGTAATACCGGCCTGCTGCAGCTGCTCTTTTAATACTGGAAGTGCTTCCTGAACCTTCTGCAGTCCTTCGACTGAGCTTGCGATTACTGAAAGTTTCAGCTCAGGAAGTTTTGCTACTGCTTTGATTTCTACAGGGCCAATTCCCTGAAGATCGAATACAAAGGTCAGATGCCAGCTCTTTTTGCCGTCTTCCTCCACTACAGGTCGAGCATTAAATGCTCCCTCTTTGCCCCCATCATAGGAAGGAGGCAGCGGAATATACTGGAACAGGGCAGGCAGATTTTCCTTTAATGGCTTTTGCATTCTGGATATCTGCTCAAAGGTTTCATCAATCAGCGAAGAAATAGTTCCTCTAGAGCCGGATCCTAATTCCTTTGAAATCTTCTTTAGCTCGGCATCGAATTTGTCTTCCATCAGATCGACGTCCTTCTTGAGGAATTTATCAACTGATTTACCCAGCTGACTGAATCTGATTGATAAAAGCAGGAATGCCCACTGGTGCAGTGCCAGAGACATTGATGAATTAGTACTCAATGGTGAGGAAGTGAAACTCAGCCAGTTGGTAACCGATGGCAAATCATTGATTGGGTTTTCAAACTTTTTCAGTAATTCCTTAGCCTGATCTCGTACTACCTGAGGCAGTGCCTGATTGTTAATCTGAGCCTTTAAGGCATGTGTGTACGCATCAAGTGGAGATTCTCTACCTGAATTCTGAGACATGAGCGCGGCACTTGCAGAGGCTGAATTTAGCTGAAGATTCTGTGATTCAGATCTTACCTCATCAGTCTTCTTTGAGAAGATTGAAGCCAGTCTGCTGAAGAAGCCTGATTTCTCTTTGAGCTCACCCACATCATTTACTACGGTAGGATCTGGAATTGGCTCGCTTCTGCCATTAGTAATAGCAGCGGCACCAGGAGTTTTGGATGGAACTGCACTGATCTTGAAGTCTTCTGAAGACTCTTTGCTGTCTGCTGTATTCTTAACCTTTTCTAAATTCCTAACATCTTTTGGAATTACACCATCATCAAGTTCATCCTCAGGTACGGTCTGAGTCAGAATCTTTGCCTGAATATTCTGTTCAGTATTAGCAGCATTGTTTGAGTTTGCTGTTATCTCAGAGGAGTTGCTTAAACCTGCATTAAAGCCTGAAAGGAAGGATGGTCTGTTCTGAACAGCTGATTTGAGATCAGAATTGATTCCTTTCTTTTCCGGATCAAGAATCTCTTCAAAGACATCATTGTCTGGGTTTGAGATAGGTGTATCATCTGCAGCCACATCATCCATATTCTGGGCTTCCACAATGCGGCTTTGCATCTGAGCCTGCTGCTCCAAAGTAACACCAGAGCTTTGAGGGCCGGTGCTATTCAGTACAGCTGCATTTTCGCCTGTAGCTGTTGCTGAAACTCCTACGCCTGAAATTGTGGAGAAATTTGAGGTAAATGGATTTGGTACAGGAGCACTGTTCTCTGCTTCAACATCTAAAAGTCCATTAGAATCTGTGTTCTGTTCACTCTGTGCTGCTAAAGACTGGGCCTGAGCCTGTGCCTTTGCAATCTCCTCAGCTTCTGCCTTATCTAAAGCTTCAGTCATGGCCTGAGCCTGGGCGATGGTCATATTCTGATTTAGCCCTGCTCTCTGTGCCTCAATTGGATTCATATTAGGAGATTTTGGCTGAGGCTGACTTATTACTGTTCCTGACTGAGTAACCAGTACCTGCTCGGTCATATTGGTAACAGTGTTCTGAACCGTGCTCTGAGTGGCATTGCCTCCGGAAGTGAGGGCTGCCTGTCTCTGGGCATTCTGTAAGGCCATCTGTTCAGCTTTTGAGGCTTCAATCTGAGCATCAGGATTTGTCTGAGATGCAGGATTAGAACGGGTGATTATAATCTGACTGTCTTTTTTGATAATTTCATGATCACCCTGAACTTCCTTTGGTGGCAGAGTATTCTGTTTTAATTCCTCTGTGGAGGCTTTTTTAGGCTCAGGGTTATCGTTCTGATGAAGCTCTGGTAAATCTTCAGCTTTTTCCGGATAAGACTGATGCAGCTCTGGCAAGTTGGCATAGATATTCTGTGGCTGTTCAACTGCAGCTGTATTCTGCTGTAGTGCAACATTCTGATAGGCCATGGAAGCGCTGTTCTGATGCAGAGGCTGCTGGGTAGAATTTACTGGCTGCTCACTCTGATTCTTCACGGCATCATTGTCTAAAGCCACAGCTGAAGCATTTTCTGCAGTGGCCTGTCTTAATTCAGCCTGACGCTCTTCTTCCTGTATCTGCGCTGATCTGTTCTCATTGTTCTGTACAGAGCTTTCCTCCTGAACAGATCTCTGAGTCATTTTCTGTTCTGTTTCTACATCAGTCGCAGTCTGTTCAGCTGTATTCTGTACAGGTGTCTGCGTCTGTGGAGTTACCTGTTCCTGTACTGGCACATTTCCCTCAGGTGCAGCATTTAGAATTCTGCTCTGGGCTTCGGTACTTATCTGTGAGTACAGACGGTTAAGATTCGGATCGGTCTGCGGGGCCTGATTCTGTGTCAGCTCCTGATTCTGCTGCAGCGCTGCACTTGTCTCAGAAGTCTGCACTGCTGCAGGATTTACATAAGTCTCCTCGTTTTGTACCTGAGGAGCACTAGGAGTCTGTGGAACCTGAGCTACATTTTCTGTGTTGACGGCAATGGCCTCTTCAGAGACAGCCGCCTCCCTGTTTAGGGGCTGATTACTAAGAGGAGCTTCTTCATTCTGTACCAGTTCCTCAATTTCTGATCCATCCTCATTTACACGCTGTTTTAATAGTTCAGCCGTTGAGATTTTATCTGTCTCATCCTGAACTTTCGGTGCAGTTTCCTCGTTTTCAAGCTGTTGCTGCTGTTTTGAAATTCTATCCTGTGTTGTTGAGGAGGTAAAATCCTGCACTAAGGATTCATCAGCAATTCTCTGGGCCTTATGGTAGGAGCTCAGATCGAAGAGGGCTGAACTTGTGTAGCCATAGGATGCCATGTTGGTTCTGTAGGATACTTTTACCGGAGTGCTCTGAAATTCAGCTGCTAAACTCTGGGTATTCTGTTTTAATTCCGGCATTGCCTTGTCATTTTGTACCTGAGGTTCTGCTGGAGTCTGAATTCTGTTTCTCTCAGATAGTTCCTGAGCTCTTAGAGCCAAGGCTTCTTTTACCATCGAGGCCATTTCACGGGCATTGTTCTGAGAGGCTTCAAGCTGAGCTTTTAGTTCGCTTACTACTTCTGAGGCAGCTGCCTTTGCTGAATTCTGTGAAACCTCTATCTGTGTCTTTACGCTTTCCTTTAAAGCCTCTTTAACCGCCTCCATGGCGAGTTTCTTTATATCATCAGGGCTAAGCTGGTTCTCGACTTTCTGAGGTGTCTTGAGCTGAGACTCTGTATTTTGAACAGTCTTCTGTTCGGTACTTAGATTTTCACTGCGAGGTGCGAGTGTGTCTTGCTTTACTGCTTCTGCCTTTGGAGCTTGAACCTCTGCTTTAGTCTGTTCTGACTTCTGAATCTGAGGCTCACTTTTTATCTGCTCACTCTTGGTGTCGGCAGGTTCTGCCTTTGCGGGCTGTTCAGTCTTTACCGTGTCGGTACCGGCTGGTTCAGGTCTGGCTTGCGGAGCTTCAGTTTTTACCTGTTCTGCTTTAACAGTCTGAACTTCTGTCTTAGGCTGTTCAACTGCAGTTTTCTGAATCTCTGCTTTTACCTGTTCACCTTTAAGATTTTCAGCCTGTAAGGTTTTTGCCTCACTCTGTGTCTGTGGCTTAACCTGTTCTAAGGTGGCTTTTGTCTGGGAGAGTGTCTTTTCGAAAGACTCATCAACCTTCTTTATATCCTGCTCATTGACATTGGCTAGAGACTGTCTTGTGGCAGGATCTGGAAGCTTGCCTTCTGCGGCAAGTCTGATTCGTTCCTCTCTGAACTGCTGCTGAAGTTTTGCAGCTCTTGCAGACAGTTCTGACAAGGATAGGGTAGAGGCGTCGCGCATCTTTCCCTCAGAAGCTGTTTTGACATTTTCTTCATTAACAGCAGTCTCTGGACTTTGTGCCTGGGCGTCTCTGTCTGTGGCTGGTATCAGATTACCCTTGCGGGCTGTGACCGCAGCCTTGTGAATAAGGTCATGAATGCGCTTTGCTGTATTTTTTGAAATATCGTCGTTGTACTCTGTTTCTGGCTCAGCTGTTTCTGCTTTCTGACGGTTCTGTTTGAATATATCAAGATAAGTGGAGCCTTCAGGGAATTCATCCAGAGCTTTGCGCAGATACCTTGTCATAATCTGTGGAGTTGAAGTACCTGGCTTTGGCTTTTCAACCGGAGCATCAACCTCAATCTTTTCTAATACCTCTGGTTGATTGCTTTTTACGTAGGCTATGGATGCTGACAGGGCATCAGATGTTGCTATTTTTGATCTTAAGGATAACTCTGACTGAGGTGGATAAACCTCTCGTATTGCAAGATCACGCTGTAGCCCTGCCCCCATGTTCTCATAGTCGGTAAGATTAACTACACTCTGACAGATAAGCTTGGATAGATTTTTGCCGGCAGGTACTCCCTCACTTAGTGTATCTGGGAGTTGCTTCATGTTTTGCTCTAGAGTCGAGGCAGCATCACGTGAGCGCACCATTTCTTTTGAGGTAGACAGATCCTGGGCAACCTTTTCCTGAAGAGAAGGATCTCGGTTAATAACCTGTACGGTAAGCTTTCGATAATGGCCCATGGTAGAGGAGTCTCTGTCAACGTCTATATCTTTTACAGACTGAGGATCCTGTACATAGGTGTTTAGGGATGAAGATAACTGGTTGTAGGTTCTCTGGGATGATTCGGCCAATAGACCCTTCTGTCGGGACATTACACTTATATAGTTTGCAGTGGCCTGAGTATTGATTCTGGCTGGTTCTTTGGCAGCCCTGGTTTCATTCTCTGATACAGAGACTTCAGATTGAACTTTCTCTGAGCTCTTTACTTCAATATCTAAGTTATCCATTCGTGCTTAATCTTATGTAATACGTATTATGACGGTATGATAGCAAAAAATTTTCCAAATTAGATATTGATCTCTCACGCTTTTGTAAAAAACCGGTAAGGAAGTAGTGGCTTGCTTCGCATTTTTGTCGTTTCTTTGGTGCACTTGTCTTTTCAATGGATGAAAATTACCAATGCTGTTGTAGAATGTAATAAAAAAAAATGAGGTAGGTTGTTATGAATCTTAAAAAGAAAATGGTATCAGTTGCTGTTACTCTTGCTCTTATTATAGGAGGAACTGCTCAGGCATTTCATTCTAATTACAGCCCAATGGCACCAAGACAGCTTACCTATAAAGCCTCTCATGCAGATTACAGTTACGGACTTACCGTTCTTCCTGGAAATTCCATTGATTCCATTGAAGGTTTAAACCGTAATGGTCCCTGGCAGACCAACTATTATGTGCTGGACAGATATATTCTAAGACCTGTAGCTCACGGCTATGCCAAGCTGCCTCAGTTTTCCCGTACCGGTATCCATAATTTCATCGGCAATGTCGGTGAGCTGAACAATACTGTAAACAACCTATTCTTGGGCAATTTTGCCGACAGCGGAATATCCATAAGCCGCTTTGCCATAAATTCAACCATCGGTATTTTAGGTCTCTTTGATGTTGCCACCCCAATGGGTATTGAACGCAGAGAGATGAGTTTTGATACTGTACAGGGCAGGGCAGGAGTGGACAGTGGTGCCTATCTTATGATTCCTGCAGTGGGCCCTTCAACCGAAAGAGCCATACACGGTACTGTAGTTGATGCCTGGCCAACCTATCTGGTTCCACCTCTAATTGGCTGGACCTTTAATGCCATCAGTGCCATTGATACCAGAGCAGGTCTCATCCCTCAGGAGGAGATGATAGATAACGCAGTTGATCCATATGCACAGGTAAGAACCGCCTATCTGCAGTACCGTGAGGGTAAGGTTAACCCTGATGCCGCTATGGAAAACAAGAAAGACGAGAATGTCGAAGAATTTTTAGAAGAGATTGACTAACAGATGAGTGCCGTAGAACTAGAAAAAATCCGAGAAGAAATAAACGATACCGACAGGGAGCTTATAAGGTTACTAAAAAAAAGATTTGATCTCGTATCTAAGGCTGCGGTTTCCAAAAAAGATTTCGGGGATAAGGTCTATTCACGTGAGCGCGAGGCCTATGTGATAGGCTCTGCAGAAAAGTATGCTGTTGAAAACGGTCTTCCCGAAGGTCTGCTTTCAGATGTCATGAAGCGTCTGTTAAGAGAGTCCTACAAAATCTGTTCTGCTACTGATTTTTCTTATCCTAAAACTTTAAAGGAATCCGGAGATATTGTTATTGTCGGCGGCAATGGCGGTATGGGCCGGATTTTTTCAAGATATTTTGAGGCATCAGGCTACAAGGTATTTTCCTTTGGACACAGAGGCTGGGATAAGGCTCCAGAATATCTTAAGAATGCCAAAGTGGTAATTGTCACCGTGCCTATTGATGTTACAGTAGAGGTAATACAGAAGCTTTCTCCTCTTTTAAGAGAGGATCAGATCCTCTGTGATTTCACTTCTGTAAAGGCTCCGATTGTAGATGCCATGATGAAATATCACAAGGGGCCGGTTTTAGGTTTGCACCCTATGTTCGGACCTGATGTTAAGAGCCTTGTTAAACAGGTGATTGTAACTGTTCCTCAGCGAGATGAGAAAGCCTCGGAATTTCTTGTTGAACAGTTTAGAATCTGGGGCGCTAAAATCGTTAAATCAGAAGCCTCCGATCATGATAAGGCGATGAGCATTATTCAGGCTTTGCGTCATTTCGGCACCTACAGCTACGGTTCTTTCCTGCAGTCTCTGAATCCGGATTTAAAACGCCTGATTGAACTCTCCTCTCCTATTTACAGAATGGAGCTGATGATGGTAGGCCGACTTTTTGCGCAGGATCCTCGTCTGTATGGCGATATCATCATGTCCTCAGATGCTAATTTAGAGCTTATAGAAAAGTTTGTAAGATCCCTGTCTAAGGATTTGAGTATTGTTAAGGATAAAGATCTGGATGCCTTTACTGAACGTTTCTTAAAGACCCGTGAGTATTTTGGCGAGTTTGCTGATGTGGCTTTCAAAGAGAGTGGCTCATTACTGGCTAAACTACAGGATGAAAGACAGTGAAAAGATTAGTTAAATATCTGGCTGTTTTTTCGGCTGTCATTCTGATCCTTTTTTCTATAGCTCTGGTGATTGCAAGTAATCTTTATAACTCAAAGATTCAGAGTGTTATCAGAATAATAAACTCAAAGCAGCATTATGCTGTCTTAAACTATTCTCCTCTGTCTTCCTCGATTCTAGACAAGGAAGGTCTTTTATCGGTGGAGGTCCCTGCTTCAAAATATGGAAAGATAAAAGCCGTCTTCAAGGTTATGTGGATTTTTCCTTCTCCTCTGTAAAGGCAACTTTTTCAAAAATGGATCACGAGGGAAATATAGACAGCATTCTTGCCTCTATGAAGATTCCTCCATTAAAGCTCGATGGTGCTATTGCCTTCTATCCATGGCAGCTTAAGGGCAGCGGAGCGGTTAAAACTTCAGCCTTCACTTTACCTGTAGATGGCGGAGAGTGCAGATTCGGAGAGAACTCATTTTATGTCTCTGGACGTTCTAAAACAAGTCTTGATGTAGGCTTTGCCTCTGCAGGTATAAAATGCCATGCCTATGAATACTACAATCATAAGCCTGCCTATCAGGTGGATTTTCTTGATTTAAAGGTAACAGCTAAACCGGTTTTAGACATTGAGAATAAGAATGTTTCACTGGATAAGGTTAACGTAAAGTTTGATACTCTTCTGGTGGATACCTCAACAATCTATATGATTGGTTTCTCTCCAGAGGATAAGGTTCGTGACCCATCGTTACGTGACAGCTTTAAACTCTCAGCCTTTAATGTTGATCTGTCCCTGTCAGACAAGGATTATTACAACCGACGTGAACTCTCATCTGACGGTTCTATGACCATTGAGTTTGCTATGCCTCATGAGAAAGACTCAAAGGTATTACCTTACTACGATCTTTCCGATTTAAACTATGATGTTAAGATTGGAAATTTCAATGTGGAGGCTCTTATTGCTGCAGCTAAACATCCTGAGGCAGTAAATAGAATTATTGCTGCACTTTCAAAGCCTCTGAACTTTAACCTTAAGAACCTGTCATTCAGACATGCCGGTTCTAATGTTTCCACTTCAGGCCGAGCCAGCGTAATTTTAGATCCTAACTCAGGCAAACCTCAGAATGTTGATGCTACAATCAGCGCAAAGGCTGACAGAGCTTTTGTTGATTCTCTGGTTTCAGCTCAATATGAGCAGGGGCTTTTTGATCTGATGCAGAGTGGTGCTATAAACCTATCTCGTGGTGTCTATTCAACAACTCTTGATATTAAAGGTAAGGATATCAGATTAAACGGTGTTCCTTACAATGCCTCAGATGACAGAAATGATTCTGAGTCAGAGAGTGATGTTTCTGTACCACAGAAGTCACTTGATGAATAATTTTTAACGTGGAGATTAGCTGACAATGCGTATTATTTTATATATCGGAATGCAGATTGCTGTTCTGCTTTTGGTTAGTATAGTTGGCTCTGTACTGCTGAATATCTTTGGCATTCAGATTAACCCTAACGATTACATGTCATTGCTTGTGATGTGTGCTGTTTTCGGATGTGCCGGGTCTCTGATATCTCTTATGATGTCAAAGTTCATGTGTAAGAAGTCCTATGGAGTTCAGGTTATAGATACACCTAGAAACTCTCAGGAAGCTTTTCTGGTTAACACTGTTGCCATGCTCTGTCAGAAGGATGGTCTTAAGATGCCAGAGGTTGGTATCTACAATTCCCCTGATCCAAATGCCTTTGCAACTGGGGCATCAAAAGATGCCGCTCTGGTTGCAGTTTCCACCGGACTTTTGAATTCTATGTCCCAGCAGGAGGTAACCGGTGTTCTTGGCCATGAGATTTCTCACATTAAAAATGGTGATATGGTTACCATGGCACTGCTGCAGGGAGTTTTAAACACCTTTGTGTATTTCTTCTCATACATTATAACATTCGCCATCGTCAACGCGTCCAGAGGAAATAACTCTGATTCCCAGAGATCTCCATCCTTTGGTTCAAGTATGATGTTTTATACCATCAACTCTATTATGCAGACTGTCTTCGGTTTATTGGCCACAATGCTGTTAATGTGGTTCTCCCGCTATCGTGAGTACAGAGCAGATGCTGGTTCTGCCGAGCTTAACGGTAAACAGTGCATGATCAGTGCTCTTGAAGCTTTACAGCGAGGAGTTCAGCCTCAGGCAAACAAGGAGAAGAGCTACATGCAGGCTCTGTGCATTAACGGTCCTGCAACTTTGTCTGAGCTTTTTATGTCTCATCCTCCTCTAGAGAAGAGAATTGCTGCATTAAGAGAATCTTCTTTGTAAGGAATTGTTATGTTTGAGAGAAGAGATCATGCTTTCATAGTGGCGGAACTTTCCGGAAATCATAATGGCTCTCTTGACAGAGCCATTGAGCTTATGGAGCTTGCTCATGAGTGTGGTGCTGATGCCATTAAGATTCAGACCTATACTGAAGACAGTCTGACTATTGACTCAGATAGAGATGAGTTTATGCTCAGAGGTGGTCTGTGGGGAGGTCAGAGCTATTATGAGCTTTATAAGAAAGCTAAGACTCCTCGTGAATGGATGAAGCCTCTTTTTTCTCATGCAAAAGCTCATGGTATTCTTCTTTTCAGCTCTCCTTTCTCCTATGATGATGTAGACTGTCTGGAGGAGGCGGGATGTCCTGCTTACAAGATTGCCTCCTATGAGCTTAATGATATCGGACTTATCGACTATTGCGCATCCTTTGGCAAGCCAATGGTCATGTCTACCGGTCTGGCACTGGAAGAGGAAATTGACAGAGCGGTTGCTGCTGTCAGAAAAAGAGGGGTAACTGATTTAACTCTTCTTCACTGTGAAAGCCGATATCCGGCTGTTCCTGAGAAGTTTAATCTGAAGGCTATTCCTTATCTTAAGGATAAATACGGCTGTAAAAGTGGTCTATCCAATCATGCTCTAGGAGATGAACTTGATATTGCTGCCATAGCCTTAGGTGCAGACATGATTGAAAAGCACTTTACGGATGACAGACAAAAGGGTGGGGTAGATAGCGCCTTTTCAATGGATGTTAGTGATCTGAAAAAGCTTGTTGCAGACTCCAGAATGGTTGTTTCTTCAATGGGGCGCGACGGAATTTATCTTCATGAGGATGAATACGGGGCAAGGGCAGGGCGTCGTTCCATCTATCTTGTTAAGGATATTAAAAAGGGAGAGACCCTAACTCCATCTCATGTCAAATCAATAAGACCTGCCTTAGGGCTTGAACCTTATCTATTAGAGTCTGTTTTGGGAAAAAAGGCTCTTTGTGATCTTAAGGCGCCGCTTCCGTTGAAAGCGGAGAATTTCCAGAACTGAAATTCTTTTTGCAATTGAACTGTTGTCTGTAATCTTAAGTCGCAGCAGTTTGCTAAAAAACGACAGAGAATTAAAACATTCCTGTCGTGTTCTTCCTGATCTGTATACAGGATGTCTCCTGTTAAACAATCGTGCTCAGCATTGTCAGTGGATTATTTACGTTCTCGAATTTACTTTCCTGCTGTTCTTCACGGGAAAGAGATAGCCATTCCTTCCAGTAGCGAACTGCTCTGACAAACATTACCAGGATCTTTTCAAAATCAGAATAAGGGACATCTCCGTCAATCAGTCGGTGAAGGACAAAGTTTCCATCATTTTCATTGATAGAGATAACTCCCTGACCAGTCTCGTTTCCCAGATAGTTGGCACTTAAGATTCTTTTGAAGACAAAACGGTTATCTTTGGCTACACCTATATCTGCAAAGATATAGAGCTGCTTTTTATATAATTTTTTTAATTAAATTGCTCTACATCTACTGATTGAGATCTCAATTTTATTAATATTTTTTTTTTTTACTTTTTATATGAAAATATTCTGAATCTGAGAATTTTAGAATAATGCTTTTTTAATAATATATGAGCGGTAAGATGTGATTAAGAAAATTCTTATTTTTCAATAAAAAGACTGTTATTTAAGAAAAGTTCCTATGATTTAAAAAATGCTAAGCTTTTATGTGAGTATAATAAAATTCATCTATATGTGTTTTTTTGGAAAAAATACATACTTCTTTTAAAAATCAAATAAAAATCGCAAATTTGAATAAATCTTGTCAAATTCTACTGAATAACCGCTGTGTTTTCGTCTCAACAATTAATTCACTCTAGTTTCCCACATGGAAATTTAAAACAAAACTAGATTCACTCTAGGTTTGATGCTCTTTAAAAACTTGTATTGATTTATTTTTGGGAAGAGGTGTGATTATAAGCAAAAAAAGCTTATATATC
>Ga0256407_10009697_pt1 | contig 13712 bp, 14 predicted proteins | sample RumenRJG_04DNA_FD_193489 | JGI IMG/M metagenome (GOLD analysis project Ga0256407, IMG submission 193489) | Bovine rumen microbial communities from Lethbridge, Alberta, Canada - RJG_04 | ecosystem: Host-associated > Mammals > Digestive system > Stomach > Rumen | place: Canada: Alberta... | reverse complement strand
GATTTTTATTAGCTCATCCGGATTGTATGAAAAATAATCCGCTTTAGAGACTTTGTTTTATTGAAATATATATATAAGATGGCTTATCATGTACCAATTGATGAAAGATAGATTTTTTCAGTAGAGGTTTTGAATAATGAGCTCTCTTGTAGTATTGCAGCAGATGGCTGTCATTGCCATTCTTGTAAGCATTGGTTTTCTGCTTTGCAGGAAAGGGGTATTGGATAAGAATACAACCCCTAAGATATCCAAGATAGTAGTTGATATCTGTAATCCCGCGGTCATCGTCGCCACGGTTCTCAGCGGAAACATCACTGTGACTCATAGGGAGTTTCTTATAGGATTAGCCACAGGTGCGGCACTGTATCTTACATTCTGCATCCTGGGAATCCTGATCCCTATAATCTTACGTATCCCTAAGGATGAGAAGAAATTCTATGAACTCATGACGGTATATACTAATGTGGGATTTTTGGGAATACCTGTTGCGAAAGCGATCCTGCCTGAAAATGCAATGATATATGTTATCATCTGCAATGTGGCATACAGCTTATTATTTTATACCCATGGCATTATGCGTCTCTCCCGCGGCAAGTCCAAGATGAGTCTTACGAAGATACTTAATCCCGGTGTGATAATGGCAGTGTTTGCTCTTTTTATCTTCTGGTTTGATATCTCGCTTCCGCCTATCTTAACAAACAGTTTTACTTATATAGGGAATCCCACGGTATTCTTATCCATGATACTTTTGGGAAGTGCTGTGGCGGAGAGCAATTTTATAAATGATGTCCGTGATCTTAAATTATGGATCTTTATACTGATCCGTATGGTGGCAGTTCCGCTGGCGGTAGTGATCATTCTGAAATTCGCTGGAGTTCCTTCAGAAATGATGAAGACATTCTGCCTCATGAGTGCGGTACCTGTAGGTAATCTTCCTCTTATCCAGGCACAGAAGTCTGGCGAGAGAACGGATATACTTTCAAAAGGAATAATAGTGACGACGGTATTCTCTTTCCTTTCCATAACTGTATTTATGGCAATGTTGTGATAAGGGAAAAATCAGTTCGGACCAAATGATGCGTTAAGGAGAACAATATGATATCCCCGATAAAGATAGCAGCGGTTGTTTTTGATATGGACGGAGTGATATTTGACAGCGAGAACCTGTGTCTTAAGTGCTGGAGAGAAATAGCCATCGAAAATGATCTGGGAGATATCACTGAGGAATTCATGAAATGCACGGGTACCAACAAGGAACTTACCAGGCAGATAATGACGGATTTCCTTGGGGACGGACAATTGTATGACAGGTTTGAAGCAGAAGCAGGCAGACGTTTTCATATATATGCGGACAGAGACGGACTGCCTGTTAAAAAAGGTGTGAAGAATCTCCTTGATTCCCTGAGAGACAGACAGATTCCTACTGCGCTTGCATCATCGTCAAGATTTGCCACGGTAGAAAGCGAACTTAAGACTGCTGGATTCTATGAGTATTTTGATGTGATCACAGGCGGAGATATGGTGGATAAGAGTAAGCCGGAACCTGATATATATCTTAAAACCTGTGAAAGACTTGGACTGGAACCGGATAAATGCGTGGCCGTTGAGGATTCCTATAATGGGATAAGGAGTGCATATGCGGCGGGAATGAAGACCGTGATGGTACCGGATCTTCTGCCGCCTACCGATGAAATGCGTCAAAAGAGTATTATAATAGCAGAGGATCTGGATAAACTGATACCTCTGTTTGAAAGAGCAGATACCTGATCAAAGGTCCTTCGTAAGAGGGACCTTTTTTAAAGAAATCTTAATGATTTCAGAAAATCATTTTAAAAAGCTGTGTTTATAATACCTAACATGAGCTCATATTACAGGAGGATTTCATGTATAACGTTTTGATATGTGATGATGATAAGGATATAAGGAATGCGCTGGAGATCTATCTTTCCGGACAGGATTACAGGATCTTTAAAGCCGAGAACGGTGAGGGAGCAATAAAGATACTTAAGGAGAATGAGATACACCTTGTACTTCTGGATATCATGATGCCGGGAATGGACGGAAGGGTTTGCCTTACGAAGATCAGAGAATTTTCCAATGTTCCTGTCATATTCCTTACTGCCATGAATGAAGAGACAGATATCATAATGGGTTTGGGACTTGGTGCAGACGATTATATAACCAAGCCTTTTAATGCCCTTGAACTTACGGCAAGAGTGGCATCCCATATCAGAAGATATGACAGATTAGGCGGAATGAACAAGCAGGAAGAGCAGGATGTGCTCAGAGTTGCTGGCCTTGAGATGAATGATGCGGCCAAGATAGTAATGCTCGACGGAAATGCTGTCAATCTTACCAAGACGGAATATGAGATCCTCAAATTATTAATGAGTCATCCGGGACAGGTTTATTCACCGGAACAGATATATGAAAATATCTGGAATGAAGAATGCCTCGGAGGGGAGAGCACGGTTGCCGTTCATATCAGGCATCTGCGCGAGAAGATAGAATATGATCCGGGTAAGCCCAGATACCTGAAGGTAGTATGGGGCCACGGATACAAGATCGAGAATTGATTTTGAGATATGACGGAGGAAACATGGAAAATAACGGAAAGATAAAATACTCCATTATAACCGCCCTTTATTATGCGGCCGGTTTGGCAGGAGCTACAGGTATATTTGACCTGTGGACAGGATTTAGCGGGTACGAAATCATATGTGAGATCGTATGTATTGTAAGTTTGTTTGCCGGTATGGTACTTTTTGCGACTAAGCTTAATCTGCGCTATAGAGGCGCGGGAAAGGGAATGCCTGTTTCAACCATTACAGATCTGCTCCCTTTTGAGATAGTGCTTGGCCTCGCATTTGGCGGATTTTTGGGAACACTGGCGCTTATGGCATTTATATATAATTATTCCGGAATGGGATTTGATGTGATTCCGGTTTGCGGAGGAGCCGGAGTGCTTTTCTTCCTGGATATGGTTACCGGGACACTGGCTGCAAGAGCAGGAGAGAAAAGGTTCAAAGATTCCCTTCTTGTGGTATGGTTTGGAAGAAAATTGCTGAAACTTGCAGAAGCATTTTTTACAAAATTCCCCATGTTTTCGGGACTTGAAAAGATTTGTTCCGGACTCATGATAATCCAGGTGATCGCTTTATTTGCCGTGGCAGCGAATACATCGAATGGATTTTTGGAACTTGCATTAATACTCTATCTCCTGACTGTTGCAATAGATGCTTTTGTTCTCTTGGCTTTCTTCCAGATGAAAGATGTGAAGAAGAATCTTAAGGCTGCAGCGCTGGGAAAATATGAAGACATGTGTGAGATCAAACATGCCCTTCCTCAGATAAAGGATTACATGACTGCCATTGATGATATCGAAGTAGGCCAGAGGAATGCGGCAGAGAGACTGTTAAAGAGTGAGCGTATGAAAACAGAACTTATCACAAATGTCAGCCACGATCTGCGTACACCTCTTACGTCCATAGTTAACTACGTTGACCTGCTTGACCGCGAAAAGCTGGATAACGAAAAAGCTGCCGAATATATAGAAGTCCTGAAACGACAGAGTGCAAAACTGAAGAAACTCACAGATGACCTGATAGAAGTTTCCAAGGCGACTTCCGGAAATATAGAGATGAAGCTTGAAGACTGTGACGTGAGTGTTCTTATCGGACAGGCCGAGGGTGAATTCAGCGATAAGCTTAAAGCAAGAGATCTGAAGCTTGAGATAAGCGGGACAGAGGAACCTGTAAGTGTCACTGCTGATGGAAGATATCTCTGGAGAGTGTTCGATAACCTTCTTTCGAATATAACAAAATATGCCATGCCCGGAAGTCGTGTGTATATCGATGTGGTGAAGAAAGACGAGCACACATCGGTCATATTCAAGAATATCTCCGAAGAGAAGTTGAATATCACCGCAGATGAACTGATGGAGAGATTTGTCAGAGGTGATTCTTCAAGATCAACGGAGGGTAGCGGACTGGGACTTTCCATTGCGGATTCACTGATGAAAATGATGAAGGGATCGCTTGAGATAACAGTGGACGGAGACCTCTTTAAAGCAGAGTGCAGATTCTGAAAGATATGAGGATTTATGCTATAATCTGAAGGGTAAACAGTAAACCCAAAGAGGAGATGATGGCATGGAAGAATTAAGGAAAAGGGAGATCATTGAGCAGTATTCGGAGAAGCTTGACAAGGCTGAAAAAGAGGACCCTGAAAACGGCTATGATGAAACCTATAAAGAGTTCAAAAGTGTCTGCGATTCCAACGGCTATGTAGGTGAGCTTAAGGAACAGATGTGGCAGTCTGTTGTTAAACGCGTGAAGATTACCAACAGAAAGGCTTGAAATCGGACTTTCATTACTCTATAATCAGACAGGTGTCACCGTCCGCGGTGACACCTTTAAATGGAGACGTATCGAAGCGGTCATAACGGGGCGCACTCGAAATGCGTTTGGCGGGCAACTGCCACGAGGGTTCGAATCCCTCCGTCTCCGCTTTGCGGTTGGCCGGATGACCAACCGTTTTTTTATGTAACACAGGGGTTTTTCGGAGGAAGTACGATGCCTGAAGATATTGAGAAAAACGAACAGATCGAAAAAATTGAGATCGATACCGAGATCACCCAGCGTATGCTTAAAGAGATCGATGGAAGACGGAAAAATAATATCCTGCTTGCCATCGTGATCATCGTACCTCTGTGTGAACTTATAGGATTGTTAATTAAAGGCAGAATGGAAAGTCATTTTATGCCCATGATACTGGTTGATACCGCAGTGGTTGTGGGAATCTTCTTTGCGATAGAATCATTGCGAAAGAAGCGGAGCGGGAACAACGTAAAATATCATATCGTTTTTGATGATATGGGGATACATATCCTTAATAAAAACAGTAACAAGATGTCAGATGTTGAACCGGAGAGCGTTGGAAAGTATTATGAGACCAAAAGCCTTATTGTTTTGATATGCGGGAAGGAGAAAGGAACGCCCGGCCGCATACTTGCAATGGAGCGGTCGAAGGATCCTTATGGATCGGTGCGTAGATATCTGGAGAAGAACAGTCCGAAGTGCAGTTTTGGATGAGATGATTTTGGATAAAGATATAAGAGGAACAATATGAAAAAGATAGTGAACATACAGGATTACAGAGATGCGGCCGAAGCGCCTGAAGGAGAGAAGATAGAGGCTCACGGTCTTCTTGCTCAGGATAAGTGGGTTGCCCTTGTTGATAATGCAGCCAGAGGTGACCTGGAAGCCATTACGGATCTTGCCGAATCTTACTTAAAAGGAACCTTTGGAGAAAAGGATCTGAAGAAGGCAAGAAAGTGGTGTGCCTATGCCGCAAAGAAGGGGCACGAAAGAGCGATCGGGTTGCTTAAAGAGATCCCCGAATAGACATATTAAATTTTTTTTTAAATAGATACTTTAAATAGATATCTATATTATTTATCTAAAAAGTATCTTAGACAAATTCTGATACGTATTTGTTCATAAATAACTGTTTCGATGTCATGACGGACTTTATTACTGCCCCACGCAGGCAATAAGGCTCCGGGTCGAAACAGTTTTTGTTTTCACGAACAGATATCAATTTCGAAGCTTAAAAAACCCCCGGATCATCCTCCGCAAGCCTTGCGGACAAGTTGGAAATAAGTGGGAAATAAGATATAATTAAGGGGATTTTCGGACCTGCTCATTATGAAAGGAGGAATTTGATATGATGCGTATCGGTATGCTTACAAGCGGCGGTGACTGCCAGGCACTCAATGCTGCAATGCGCGGTGTTGTTAAGTGTCTTTACAACAGCGGCGTGGGCGGAGAACTCGAGATATTCGGCTTCAATGCAGGATATAAAGGACTGATCAACAGTGATTTCAGAATGCTTACCGGCGATGATTTTTCAGGTATCCTCACCAAGGGCGGAACGATCCTCGGATCCTCCAGAGTTCCTTTCAAGACCATAGATGAGCCGGACGAGAAGGGCAATAACAAAGTTGAGAGCATGAAGCATACATATCACAAGTTAAGTCTCGACTGTCTTGTGATACTTGGCGGAAACGGTACACACAAGACTGCCAACAGGCTTCGTGAGGAAGGCTTGAATGTCATCACACTTCCCAAGACAATCGATAACGATCTCTGGGGAACGGATATGACCTTCGGATTCCAGAGTGCCGTTGATGTGGCGACACATGTGATAGACTGCATCCATACTACAGCGGATTCCCATGGTAGAGTATTTATCGTAGAGGTTATGGGACATAAGGCCGGATGGCTTACACTTAATGCCGGCATGGCTTCAGGTGCTGATATCATCCTTATTCCCGAGATCCCTTATCATATGGACTGTGTAATAAATGCAATAAAGCGCAGAGAAGCAAGAGGAAGCAAGTTCACAATCCTCGCTGTTGCCGAGGGCGCTATTTCAGCCGAGGATGCTAAGCTTTCCAAGAAAGAATATGCCAAGAAGCTCGAGAAGCTTCCCTTCCCCAGTGTCTCATATGAAGTGGCAGATGCCATTGCAAAGAAGACGGGGCTTGAAGTAAGAGTTACTGTACCCGGACATATGCAGCGAGGAGGCAGCCCCTGTCCTTACGACAGAGTTTTCGCATCAAGACTCGGTGCCGAAGCGGGCAGACTGATACTTAAGGGTGAGTATGGAGTTATGGTCGGTTACAAGGACAGAGAGATAGTAAGAGTGCCCCTTAAGGATGTTGCGGGCAAGCTTAAGACAGTTGCTCCGGATGCCACCATCATCAAGGAAGCTAAGATGCTCGGGATCAGTTTCGGAGACGAGTAATGTCATATACAGCACTTTACAGGAAGTTCAGACCTGTGACATTCGATGATGTCAAAGGTCAGGATCATATAGTTACTACATTAAAGAATCAGCTTAATGCCGGACGCATAGGACACGCATATCTTTTTTGCGGGACCAGGGGAACCGGTAAGACTACGGTTGCAAAGATCTTTGCAAAAGCGGTTAACTGTGAGAATCCCAAGGATGGAAGTCCCTGCGGAGAATGTGCGATGTGTAAGGCTATCGCGGCCGGCACGAGCATGAATGTAATAGAGATCGATGCGGCATCCAACAACGGCGTTGAGAATATCCGTGAGATCATAGAGGAAGTTACATACCCTCCCGTTGAGGGAAAATATAAAGTCTATATCATGGACGAGGCTCACATGCTTTCGGAGGGCGCAAGAAATGCTCTCCTAAAAACGCTTGAGGAGCCTCCTTCGTATGTTATCTTCATTCTTGCCACAACGGAGCTGCAGCGTATACCCATTACCATAATGAGCCGCTGTCAGAGATATGATTTCAGAAGGATCTCCATCGATACCATTGCGGCCCGCATGAAGGAGCTTACACAGATCGAAGGGATCGATGCGGATGACAGGGCGCTGCGTTATGTTGCGAAGGCAGCAGACGGTTCCATGCGTGACGGACTGAGCCTTCTGGATCAGTGTGCGGCATTCAACTTCGGAGAGAAGCTCACATACGAGAAGACACTGGAGGTTCTTGGCGCGGTTGATACCACGGTATTCAGTGAACTGATGAGACTTCTCATTGATGATGATGTCATCGGTACCATGGATCTGGTTGAAAGAGTTGTCATGCAGGGACGTGAGCTGTCCCAGTTTGTAACGGATTTTATATGGTATCTGCGAAGCCTCATGCTTCTTAAAGCATCCGATGATAAGGACATGGAAGAGCTGCTTAATATATCACCTGAGCATCTCGCACTTTTAAAAGAAGAAGCGGGGATGACGGATATGGAAACGGTCTTCAGATACATATCTGTTTTCTCGGAACTTCAAAACAAAATGAAATTTGCATCACAAAAGCGTATAATGCTTGAGATGTATCTGATAAGGCTCACCAGGCCACAGATGGACAAGGATAATGATGCGCTTGTTCAAAGGATAGACAGGCTGGAAAAGCTGATCGAAAACGGAGTGACGGTAGCTGCACCTCAGAGTGCGGAAGCTTCCGGGCAGATACAGGCAGGGCCTGCGCCCATACAGCAGGCAAAAAAAGCAACTCTTGAAGTCGCTATTCCAGAAGACATCAAGAGAGTGTGCAAAGAGTGGAATGAGATAGTGGGAAGAACATCTTATCCTCTCCGCGGCATCATCCGTCAGGCGGAACTTTCACTGGGCGAAAACGGAAAGCTGCTTTTATGCTTTTCCAATAAATTATATGTGGACCAGATGAAGAGCGAAGAATATTCCAAAGCACTTTCGGATGTGCTGAATGATCATATCGGGAAAGAAGTTTTGTTTGATGTAAGGATATTCGATGGCACTCGAATGTTTGATGAACAGTTTGCGGATCTTTTGAAGATGCTTCATATTGAGAAGATCACGGAAGAGCCGGCTTAAATATTTTTTACAGGAGGATACTCAAATGGCAAGAAGAGGCGGATTTTACGGAGGCGGCGGAATGCCCGGAAATATGAGCAATATGCTCAAGCAGGCACAGCGCGCACAGCGCCAGATGGAAGAGGCGCAGAAGTCTATAGAAGAGAAGGAGTTCACCGCATCTGCAGGCGGCGGAGCTGTTGAAGCCGTAGTTACCGGCAAGAAGGTTCTGACCAAGCTTACTATTTCAAAGGATGCTGTTGATCCCGATGATGTTGAGATGCTTCAGGATATGGTTATAGCTGCCGTAAACGAGGCGCTTAACCAGGCTGAGGAAGCAAATGATGAGCTCATGAGAAGCATCTCATCAGGACTTAATCTCGGGAGCCTTCCTTTCTGATGGAACTCTACAGCGGTGATATAAATACACTGATCGATGAACTGGCTGCGCTGCCCGGTATAGGCAACAGATCCGCACAGCGCATGGCTTTTCATATACTCAATCTTCCGCATGACAGAGTTAAGCGTCTGTCGGATGCCATTATCAATGCGAAGGAGAATGCGAAGTACTGCAGGGAATGCTGTACTCTTACGGATGGAGATATCTGTCCCGTATGCTCCAATCAGAAGAGAGATCACTCTCAGATAATGGTCGTAGAAAATCCGAGAGATATGGCGGCTTACGAGAAGGTAGGTAAGTATGAAGGAGTTTATCACGTGCTCCACGGGACTATCTCTCCCATGAACGGTATCGGACCTTCTGATATAAGGCTGAAGGAACTGATCGCCAGGCTTGGCGAGAATGATGTGAAAGAAGTGATAATAGCAACAAATGCCTCTCTTGAAGGAGAGACAACAGCAATGTATATCAGTAAGCTTATCAAGCCGGCAGGCATAAAGGTCACAAGGATCGCAAGCGGTCTCCCTGTCGGAGGAGATGTTGAAAATACTGATGAAGTTACGCTAATGCGTGCATTTGACGGAAGGACGGAATTGTAAAATGGCTAAAACAAAAGAAATCACAAAAGGGATCACAACTAAACTGTTTGGAAAGACAAAGGACGGTAAGGAGATAACACTCTATACCATAACCAATGCCAACGGAATGAGTGCATCCGTTATCAACTACGGTGCGATACTTGTTAATCTTCTCGTTCCGGATAAAAAGGGGAAGACCGCCGATGTGGTTCTTGGTTATGACGACCTGAAAAAGTATTTCAAAAACAGCTGTTTCTTTGGATGTACTGTAGGACCTATCGCCAACAGAACTGCTTTCGGAAGGTATAAGATCGGAAGAAAGACAGTACAGCTCCCTGTTAACGATCGCGGCATCAACAATCTTCATTCAGATATCGAGCTTGGATTCCATAAAAGAGTTTGGGATGCGAAGGTCGGAAAGAACAGCGTTAAGTTCATGCTCGATAAGAAGGATAAGGATCTCGGCCCCGGAAATATGCATGTTTCCGTAACTTATACTCTTACAGATAAGAACGAGCTGAAGATCACATATGATGGAACATCCGATAAGCAGACTGCCATTAATATGACCAATCATACATATTTCAATCTTGCGGGACAGAAGAGCGAGAACTGCTTTGATACGCTTGTGACGATCAATTCCGACAGGATAACAGCCGTAAATAAGGAACTCATCCCTTCGGGCGAGATGATCGAAGTAAAGGGAACTCCTTTTGATTTCAACGAACCCAAGAAGATCGGCAAGGATATCAAGGCTAAGGATCCGTTTATCAAGATCGCCGGTGGCTTCGATCATAACTTTGAGATCCGCGGAAAGAGCGGAAGACTCAGAAAAGCAGCTGTTGCCGAAGACAAGAAGAGCGGAAGAGTAATGGAAGTGTTCACTGATCTTCCCGGCATGCAGTTCTATACCGGTAACTTTATCTCAAAGCATACAGGTAAAGCAGGTGCCGCTTACGGCAAGTTCAAGGGATTTGCCATGGAGACACAGTACTTCCCCGATGCTATGAATCATGATAATTTTGAGAAGCCTTTATTCGGACCGGAAAAGGATTATCATACTGTAACGGTATACAAATTCAGCTGGTAATATGACGGAAACTTTCGGATCATATGAAAAGTAAGAATCCCGACAACGTATTTTCCATAGATCATATCAAGAGAAAAGCTAGAATACTGCTTATAAAGAGAGCGGTATTCTGGCTTGCTCTTTTTGTGCTTGTCACGGCTGCGGGAGCCTATCTTGTTAATCGTGAGTATAAGAGAGTGTTCAGATCCTATGAGGTTACGTTCAGATCTCCCATGCAGGATGTCGGCAATGCCACATTCAGGTGTTTCGGAAAAAGATTCCTTTCATACAATACCGATGGCATCAGATGTATCGGGCAGGACGGTAAGGCTGTGTGGACAGGTGCTTATCAGATGGAAGCGCCTATAGTGGAAGTGAACGGAAATTATGCTGCAGCTGCGGATCGCGGCGGCAGGGTGATCTATATATATGATCAGACGGGGGAACTCAGATCCATCAAGACTGCAGCTCCCATTATCAGACTCTCGGTGACATCCGGCGGTATCGTGGCCGCAGCTCAGGATGAAGGGACTGCGGTGTCTGTATATTTTTATGATTACAGGAAAGATGAAGGCAGAGAGTGTATCTACGGCATCCATACTACGATGGACGGCAGCGGATATCCTCTTGCTTTTTCCGCCTCCTCCGGAGGCAGGCTTGCTGCCGCGGCGACTCTCTCCGAAAACGCAGGACGGGCAGATACCAGGGTATCTTTCTATGATTTCAGCGCGGCGGGCAAAAATTACAGTGATAACAAGACTATTTCCTATCATTATGCGGGGGATGTGGTACCTGTCACTGCTTTTTTAAATGATAAAAAAGCATTTGCGCTGTCCGATTCGAGGCTCATAATCTATGAGGCGTCTAATGGGAGCGTGATGAAGAGTATGAACGAAGTGCTGTTAAGCGGCAGGATACATGCCGTATTCAACAGTGAGAAATTCATAGGGATAGTATTTGATGATCCCAATATTTCTGACGGCTATCGCATGGATATCTATAATTCCGCGGGGGAAAAGACCGGAGTTGTGGAGATAGACGGCGCATACCGTGAGATCGTTTTTTCCGATGACAGAGCGGTGGTTTTGGGAGACAGACACTGCAAGGTCTACAAGACGGACGGAAGACTCAAGGCCGATATTGATTTCGGTGAGGATAATGTAAGACTTCTTATACCCCAGCCGCAGGAAGACAGGTTCATTGCGGTGACGGATTCTGATGTCATCAGCATGCAATTCAGATAATCTGTTCTTTTTTTTCTTGATAATATACGCAATTTATATAACTATTTTTTAGAAAGTTGCACAAAAGAAACGGTGAATACTTGAATTTTCATGTGCAATAATTTATCATTATTATATTCTAAAAGAAGCAAGGATGCTTGATTGCTAGAAGCGCTGAAAGGAGAAGTGAGATGGGGAAAAAAAGCGTTAAGAACGGAAATCTTATCGGACACATTATCACTATCGCTGTCATAGGATTGGTCGCAGCGTGCGCGATATTGTGTGTGGTAGCAGGCGTTATGTTTGCCGACATTTATCACACCACGACTCTTGAGGAACTCAAGGTGGCTGATGAACATCTGGCTAGCGAGTTTGAGGGTCGCTATTCGGGTGACTGGCACATGGAGGGGGAAGATTTATATAAAGGCAGTACAAAGATCTCGGGAGATTACAGCATCATCGACAAGCTTCATTCCCAGACCGGTGTTAACTACACTATTTTCTTTGGACAGACCCGTATGATTACAACCCTTACCAAGAAGGATTCCGGCGACAGGATCATCGGAACCGATGCAACGGAAGCGGTCATCAATAAGGTATTAAAGGGCGGACAGGACTTTACCAGCACAAAGACAGATATACAGGGTCAGAACTACTACGTATATTATATCCCGATGAAGAACAGCGACGGTTCGGTAGTCGGTATGTATTTTGCGGGACGTCCTTCAAGCGACATCACCGCAGATATCAGGGGGAAGGTAATAATTGCAGTTGTTATTTCCATCATTGTGGTTGTTGGTCTTTCTATTGCGGGCGTACTGATCTCCGGGAAGTACTCCGTAATGATGAAGCAGATCGCTGATAATGTTAAGACTATCGCGGAAGGTAATCTTAAAGAAGGCGTTGCTTCTTCGCTTATCGCAAGAAACGACGAGTTGGGAATCATAGCCGAGAGCGTATCGGAACTTTCGGACAGACTGAAGGATGTCATCGGAGGTGCACAGCAGGCAGCAGGTCATGTTCACAGCCAGGGTGGTGAACTTGCGGAGTCTTCAGAGCAGGCATCACAGGCTTCCAGTCAGGTTACGGATGCTGTAAATGAGATCTCTAAGGGCGCGGTTTCACAGGCTGAAAGCGTACAGAATGCCGCTAATAACACCGATGAGATCGGAAATAACATTGAAAATATTACAGATGATGTTGCGCAGATGGATACTTATGCGGCTGATATGAAGGAAGCTTGCGACAAGGCGATGCTCGCACTGGAGAAGCTTATAGATCAGAGCGGTGAAGTTACATCTTCCGTTAAGGAGATAAGCGAGACTATCATTTCCACAAATGAATCGTCAAAGCAGATATCCCAGTTCTCACAGGCTATAGCTGATATCGCTACACAGACCAATCTGCTTTCGCTCAATGCTTCCATTGAGGCAGCACGTGCGGGTGAAGCCGGAAGAGGTTTCGCAGTTGTAGCGGATGAGATAAGAACTCTTGCCGATCAGTCAAGTGAAAGCGCTGACAAGATCAAGAGTATCGTTGATAAGCTGCTTGAAGGATCTGAAGCGTCTGTGGCTGTCATGGATAAGCTCAATGAGAATTTCAAGCTTCAGTCCACACAGCTTGATTCTACAAAGCGCGATATGGAGATAATGTCCGAGAACGTTAGAAACGTCAGCGAGACGTCTCAGGAGATCTCAGAAAGGGTTAATGCGCTTAATACGGCCAAGAGAAGTCTTATCGAGATAATTGCCGATCTGTCGGCCATCTCGGAAGAGAATGCAGCCTCTACCGAAGAGACCAATGCATCCATGGAAGAGCTGAATGCGACATTCTCCATCATAAGCGAGTCGGCTAATAAGCTTCAGGAACTCTCCGAGACACTGGATTCGTCGATGGCTTATTTCAAGGTTTAAAGCAGATTAAAGGGGGAGATTAAGAATCCGGTCTGCTTGAGAAAGCAGACCGGATTTTTTGTCTCAAAAAAAATTTTTAATTTTTTTGAAAAAAGTTGTTGACATTTAAAACAGACGGTGGTACTCTGATTGAGTCGCGCGGGAGAGCCCAAAC
>Ga0256407_10009696_pt1 | contig 13712 bp, 7 predicted proteins | sample RumenRJG_04DNA_FD_193489 | JGI IMG/M metagenome (GOLD analysis project Ga0256407, IMG submission 193489) | Bovine rumen microbial communities from Lethbridge, Alberta, Canada - RJG_04 | ecosystem: Host-associated > Mammals > Digestive system > Stomach > Rumen | place: Canada: Alberta | collected... | reverse complement strand
AAAAAAAAATAAAAAAAAAAAAAAAAAAAAAAAAAAAAAAAAAAAAAAAAAAAAAAAAAAAAAAAAAAAAATGACAACCCAAAATCCATCATACTCAATAAAATATATAATAATCGGAGATAGTGGAGTAGGAAAATCCAATATCCTTCTTCGTTATAGTAAAGATAAATTTGATCCAAATTACAAAGCAACATTAGGAATAGAATTTATAAATAAAAAAATAACATTTAAAGGAACAAATTACACTCTTCAAATATGGGACACAGCAGGACAAGAAGATTATAAAAGTATAACAAGAGGTTATTATAAAAGTTCAGCATGTGCTTTTATAGTTTATGATATTACAAAAAAAAATACTTTTAATAATATTGAAAATTGGATTAAAGATTGTGTAAATTTAGCTCCTAAAAATATTCAATTAGTTTTAATTGGTAATAAAAGTGATTTAGAAGAAAATAGAGAAGTTGATTATGATATTGGAAAAAATTTTGCTGAGGAAAATAATATGATTTTTTTTGAAACTTCTGCTAAAAGTGGAAATAATATTAATAATGCTTTTAATAGTTCTATTAATGTTATTCATAATAATATTAAAAATTGTATTTTTGATGAAGATGAATTAGGTGATTATGGTATTAGAATTGAAAAAAATGGAGAGTTTAATAATAAGATTAATATGAAAAAAATGGGGAAGAAAAATAATAATGATTGTTGTAAAATGTAATTTTTTTTTTGAATTTTTTATTTTATTTATATTATTGGTTCATTTTTATATATTTTTAAATTATATTTTATAGATGTTTTTAATAATTTATAAGAAAAAAAAAATATTTTCTTAAATAAAAATCTTTATTTTAAAAATAAAAATAAAAATAAAAATAAAAAAAAAAAATTAAAAAAATAATTAAAAATTAATAAAAAAAAACTTAAAAAAAAAAAAAAAAACCCTTAACTAGTTTTATTTTTTTTCAATTCAATATTTTCTTGATTAGTTTCTTTAACTTTTAAAAAAGTATCAATTAACCTATTAATTTGTTCATAAGTTTTCCTATCTAAAGAAGCTAAAATAATTTCAATATTATCATCATTTTCCTTAATACTAGCAGCACATTCTTTTTGTACTAACCTTACTAAAGAAGCAAGACCATCATTTTGTAATTTCCTAACTCTATTAGATAAAGTAACTTTTTCATATCCTGTTAATCCTCCAATTGTATCATCATTTTTATCATATTTTTCTAATTCTTCATTTAAATTTTCATTATTTTTATTTTCATTTTCATTTAATTCAATTACATTATTTGATATACTTTTATTATCATTTATTTCTTCTTTTTCACTTTTATATTCTGATACTTGTTTTGAATTTGAATTTTTATCTTCTTTTATATTTGATTTTGTTTTTTTATTATTTTTTGAATTACTGTTATTTTTATTTTGAATATTATGTTTATCAAAAAATCTTTTTGTAAATTTTTCACAGGCTTGAGCACTTTTATAAACGGGTGACCCTTCTAAATTATATTTTTTACAATTATCCCAAATTAATTGTATATCTTCATATACTTCTTCAATATTATCATATTTATTATTATCTAATTTTTCACTTATTGTTGATAAATCCATTGGTTTTTTTATTATTACTGGATAGTCTATTAAATTTAATCCTTTATAATCAACTGGTTCTAAAAATGCATATGAATTCTTATCTTTTTTAATTGAATTTAAAAAATTTTTTATGATTGAAATTTCTGATTGATTCATTAATTTTTGTATTTTTATTTATAATTAAATTATTAAAAAATATAAAGAATTAAATATGAAATTAAATGATAGCAAAGTAATATTTTTATTGATAAAAATTTATATTTATATAGAGTTCAATTAAAAATTCTCAATTAAATAATAATAACTTCTCAAAATTAAATATATCAAATTCAATTTTTAATGATGAAGAAGATTATAATTATGAAATAGAAACAACTCAAAATTTACAAGGAACAGGTTCAAAATTTTTTAATTCAATAGATAATTTTACAAATTTAAATAGTGCAAAGGATAATTCTTCAAATACTTATATTTATCAATTAGAAAGTAAAATAAGAGATCAAGCAAAAAGATTAGGTCAATTAGAGAAATATAAATATTTATGTGAAAAAAGAATTAAACAATTTAATAAAAATCACCCTCTTCCTATTACAGAAGAAATGTTAGATATGTCAATTGAAAAAGATGAAATGATTGATATTGAACAACAAAAAAATTATTATGAATTACTTAAAAAAATAATTGAAAATGATTTAATTAAAAATAATCTTTTAAATAAATATATTACTGTTGATGGAATTTTAGATTTAGCAAAAATTAAAAATGAAAGTGATGAATATAGAAAACAATTAGTTTTAGCTCAATCTATGATTAATTCACTTAAAAGTGATGTTGAAGATTTAATTAAAGAAAATAATATTTTGAAAAATAAAAAAAATTTAAATGATAGTAAAGATTATATTAATATAAGTAATGTAAGTAATGAAATTAAAAGAAAAATTAGTGATTTAACTCAAGAAAATATTAAATTAAATCAAGAATTAAATAATTTTAAAGAAAATTCTATTTTAAAAGGAGAAAATAATTTGGATTTTAAAAGAAATGATTTACAAAAAAATGATGATAATATAATTGGAAATTTTAATAAAATATTATATGATTATAAAATTAATTATGATAAAGTTAATTATGATTTTGAAAATTTATTAAAAGAAAAAGGAGATTTACAAAAAAATAATATTCAATTACAAAATGAAATTCATTTATATCAAGAACAAATATATTCTTTAGAAGTTCAAATAGATAAATTAAATAGTGAATTAAATGAACAAAAAGAAAGAATAATAAATGATGACTATAAAAATATGTATAATGATTTATTAATTGAAAATCAAAATTTAAAAAAAATATTAAATAATAATAATACATCAGAGAATTTTAATAATGAAAATGAAATTACAAATTATTCAATTTTACCTTCTGAAATTAATAAATTACAAATTGAAAAAGAAAAAATGAAAATTGATTTAGATAATTTATTATCTGAAAAAAAATCTCTTGAAAAAGAAAATGAAATAAATCATTCTCAAATTAAAAATTTAAATATTGAAAAAGTTAAAATTCAATTAGAAAATACTGAATTAAAAAATGAATTATCAAATATTAAAGAAAAATATTCAATTGAATTAACAAATAAATCATCTATTATTGATAATTATAAAGAAGAAATTTCAAAATATAAAATAGAAAAAAATGAAAATAAAATAGAACAAATTAGTTTAAATGATATTTATTCTCAATCAATACAAAAATACAATTCATTAAATTTTAAATTTGAGGAATTAATAACAAAATATAATTCATTAACAAATAAATATGAAAAGATAAAAAATGAAAAAGAATTATTAGAAAAAAAACTTGATTTTAATGAAAATGAATTAAAAACTCTTAAATCAGAATGTAAACAATATAAAGATGAAAATAATATTATTAAATTAAATGAAAGTAATTTAAAAATTATGGTTGAACAAAAAGAAAATAAAGTAAATGAAACAATGAATTATAGTGGTAAAATTAATCGTCAAATAAAAGAATTAGAAACAGAATTAGAAGAAAAAGATAATATTATTTTAACTTTAAAAAAAACAAAAAAAGATTTTGAAAATATAGTTTCAGATAAATTAAATAATTTTGATGATTATATAACAAATAATAAATCATATATAAATAATTTAATGAATAAATTAATAGAATTTTCTTTATCTTTTGAAAAATTAGTAAAAAAGGATTTAAATAATAATATATTTACTAAAGAATTTTTAAATGGTGTTTCTAAAGTAATTACTCAAATAAATTCAATTAATAAAATTCAAAATTATAATGTTCAATTAAATGATGAAATTTTTTTTGAAACAATTGATTTATTTATTATTATTATATCAAATGAACTTATTAATATTTATGATATATCACAATTTAATAAATTAGAAACAGAAAGTAAATATAGTAATTTAAATGATGAAAAAATAACAAATATAAATAATATAAATTCCCAAATTAATAATTTAATTAAAGATAGAGATAATATATTTGATAATTATTCAAAAATAAAAGAAAGAAATTTAAAACTTGAAAAAGATTTTATTAAATTAAAAAATAATTATAAAGATTTAGAAACAAAATATAATGATTCCAATTTTAAATTATCACAAAGTGAAAAAACTTTTGAAATGAATAATAAAAGTAGAAGGAATTTATATTTAATTATTAAAAAATTTATAAGATTATTCCCTTTTAAAGAATTAACTAGAATTATGTTAGAAATAATAAATATCAGTGAACAAATTTCAAATGATGAATTAAATAAATATTTAATTGAGGATAAAATTTCTTTAATGAAAAATAATTATAATAATTTTTCAAAACAAATAGATAATGATATAAATTCTATTATTAAAAAAGAATATGATAACTTAAAAAGATTATTAAATGATATTGAAAATAAAATTTTAATAAAAAACGAAAAATTAAAAGAATTAAATGAAGAATATGAAAAATATAAAACAATATTTAATGATAAATTATCTGCGGATATTAATAAAACTATAAAATTAAATTATGATAATATTGAATTAAAAAGTAGAATAAAGGACTTAGAATCCTCAATTGAATTTTTAAATAAAAATAATATGACAAATGAAACTAATTTTTTATTTAATAAAATTGAACCAAATGATATTTTTATTAATACAGATATAAATAAATCATATCAATTTAAAAATAAGACAAGAAATAATAATAATAATAATTTATTTAATAATGAGAGTAGTTTAAATAAAAAGTTAGAATTATATAGTGTAGATTTTGGTTTATTAAATCATCAAAAATTAAATAATTTTGAAAAAGAAAATAACGATAATATTATGTTTACAAATTATGATAATATGTTTTAAAATTGAATAAATTTTATTATTTATTTAATTATTTTAATTAATCATATAAATAATTTTATTTGAATTTTTTTTCTTTTTAATTTTATTTTAACTATCTCATTATATATAAAAAATTTAATATGAATTTAGATAAAACTTCAATTACTTATTTATTATTATCGATTATATCAATAATTTTAGCTATCATTTTATTTCTGACAAATTTTAATTATAAAAAAAAATTATTAAAAAGTGAATTTCTTTTATCAGAAAGGTATATTCTTATAGTTATATTTAATCTTTTTTATATATTTATAAAATGGAAATCTTTAAATAATAATAATACTTCAAACTTAAATGATTATTTTAGTTTATTTTTTTTTTTAAGTTTAATAGTTTATTATATAAATATTCTTTCAGTTAATCATGAATTATTTAAAGAAATTTCTTATCCATTTTATAATTTTATAAGTATATTTAATGAAAAATGGAAAAATCTTAATTGGGAATTATTAACTATTTGTTCAATAATTATAGGAATATTATTTAATAAATATATAAAGGAGGAATTAAATGCAAGTGATAGTGAATTAAAATTTCAAATCGTTTTAAGAGTAAATAAAATTTCAATTCTTTTAATTTTACTTTTTTATTCAATTTTAAATATTATTGTTTGTTTAATGAATATATTTACATTATATAATTTTCAAAATCCAAGTAAAAAAAAAATATTATTTAAAATTATTATAAATCAAATTTTTAGTATTATATTATTAGGATATATAATAATTAATTTTATTTCAAAATTAGATTATTTTACAAATAAATATAATAATTTATATTCATTTTATCTTCTTATTATTTTTACTTTAGATATGGTAATAAATATGATATATATAAAAAATTCTGATTTTTATTATTTTACTCTTGGAAGAAAAGATTTATCAAGTTTTTATGGTATTTTTGGTTTTAATAATTTTTATAAACCTGTTTTAAAAATAAATGATGAAAATGAAAAAACAATAAATACTAAATTATTAAGTAGTAATAATGAAATAATTCAAAAAGATGAAACTTTATATTATTTTCATAAAGTATTAAAATTTACTTCTATATCTCAATTTAATTTAGAAATATCTGAATATTATTTAAATTTATCAATTGTTTGTATTAGTTCAATTTTTGATAAAATGAGTCAATTTAATATTGAAAAAAATTCTGGTAATGATATTTTAATTCCAATTAATGATGAATGTAGAAAAAATTTAGATAAAAAAGGAAAATATTATGAATTTGATTTTAATGAAACTTCATTTAATGATGATGAAAAATCTTTTCTTATTAAATTAAAAAATAATACTTTTGATAAAAATTTTGAAAATAATGATAAATTTGAAGTAAATATTAAATATTTTCATTATGAAACATTTACATCAATAATAAAAAATAGAGAAATTAATATATCACAAGTAATAAAAAGTTTATTATCACATTCATGTAATTTCCCTTTTTTAATATGTAAAAATTGCAAAGATGAATATTTTAAATCAATGAAAACATTATCTTTAAAAACAAATGATAGAAAATATATAATTGATATATTTTCAAATATTTTATATGACGATTCAAAAAATACTATTTTAGAATTATATTTAAATCATATTTCAAAACAAAAAAGAACATTTCTCCCAATTTTATTTGGAGCATTTAAAATAAAAATAAATAATATGAATCCATTTGTAATTTTTATATCAAGAAATTCAATAATGGAAAATATACCAAAAGAAATATTTAATTATTGGCAATTAATGAGATTTATTCCATCAATAAATACTTTTGAAAAAATATTTACATCAAAAGATAGAACTTCATTATGTATTACTGAAGATAATTTATTTAAAGATAATCAAAAAATATCAATAAATGATTATTTAAATTTTAGTTCAATTTTAACAGAAGATATAAAATTTCTTTCAATGATAGAAAGTAAAAATTTTTCTTTATTAATAATGTATTATGAAATTGATCAAAATTTTGATGAATATATAAGAAATACAAGAAATACAAGAAATACTTTAAAAAATAGGAAAACTGAATTTGAATTTAATAAAAAAAATGATGATATTGATTTTCGTCCCAGTGAAATTAAAAATATGAAATATGAAGAAATTACTAATTTAAGTAATTATGATATTACTTTTAATAATGTTAATAAAAATGGAAATGGTTTTGAAACTAAATTTAATAATATTAATAGTATTATTTTTTTTTCATTTGAAAAAATTTTTGAATTTAGAGGATTTTCTTTTAAATCTTTTGATTATTATTCTTTTAATAGAAAAATTCTTGATTATTTTGATGGGAATTTTGATGATAATTTGTAAAAAAAAATATTAACTTATTAATTATATATTATATAAAAAAAAATTATATAAATTAAAAAATTAATTTATTTTTTATAATCAATCACAATTGATTTTAATTTTCTGAAAGTATTAGGTAATTTTTTTAAATTAATTCCTTCTGAAATATATGAACTTCTTCTTTTATTAATAGGATTTTTAGTATTTTTTCTTAAAACTGAATCATATTCTCTTTTTATTATCCATTCTTTTTTATTATTTATTATAAATAATGGCCATTCATTTAAATTTATTTCATTTAATTTATTTAAGAATTCATGATTAAAATCTATTTTTTTTTTTTTTATTCTATTTAAATCAGATTTATAATAAATTCTTTCTAAATATGGTTTTTCAATTTGAATAATTAAACTTTTTTTATCTGTTCTTGGTGTAATATAATTTGGAAAATAATCAGGAAAATTTTTTTTATATTCTTCTATATCAACTTCATTTTTTTTATAATTTAAAATATCAGGTGAAAAATCTCTAAAAACAGAATAATTAATATTTAAATCTTGTTTTTCAAAATCAAAAATTAATATTTTTGGAATAAATTCATCTAATGATTGATATTTTTTTACTAAATTTAAATATTTCATTTGATCATAATTAAAATTAATAATCCAATTTTTTGTTAAATTTAATTGATCAAAATTTACTTTAATTGAATAATAATGAATTGTAAAAAAAGAATTAACATTAATTTCATTTGTCATAAAAAAACAATAAATTAAATCTTTTGTTTTAAATTTATAAATATTTCTAAATGAAATTAAATAATAATTATCTTCTTTTTTATTATTAGTTTCTTCATTTGTTAATAATTTTTCATTTTTTAATTTTTGTTTTGAGTAATTATATTCAATAAAATTTCTAAACATTTTAAAAGAAAATAAATAATTAATAACAAAAAAATCCCAATCTAAAAATTTATTCATAATTAAAAAAATTAATAAATCTCTTTCAATATATCTTTTAACTGGTTTACTTAAATAAACCCAATCAAAAATAATATAAGGAATAGTTATTTTTACATTAAAATTAATAACTGGAGTAATCCAAATAAATTCATATTCATTATAAATATTTTTTTTTGATTTATTATTATCAATATTATTAATTGTAATTTTATTATCTTCAAAATTATCATTTTCTTCAATATGTGAAAATTTTCTTATATTTTTTTTAGTAATTTTTTTTTGAAATAATGGAAGATTATTTTTTAAAGAAAAATGTTTTTGTATTTTTTTTTGAGTTATAATATCATTTTCTTGATTATCATTATTATTTCTAATAAATTTATTTAATTCTTCATCATTAAAATAAACTTTTGTATAATCTTTATTAAATTTTATTGTTGCTAATAAAATTCTTTGTAATAATTCTATTCCTTTATAATAAAATAAAAAATGATATGAAAATGGAATTTCAATTATATTTTCTTTAAATTTATTTTCTTTATCATTTATAGGAATAAATTTTATCATTAATGGATTAAGTATTAATTTTATTATTCCTCCATTTATATCTTCAAATGAAGTTTCTAATTTTGAAGTCATATTTTCAAAATTTTTTCCTTTTATATAATTTAAATTATCTTTTATAAATTTTGAATATATTTCATTTTGATTAAAAATATTTCTTTCTTCATATTTTAATTTTGAATCTTTCCATTTATATAAAAAATCTTCAATTAAAATATTATTTATATTATTAATTTTAGTATTAATATAACTTGTACTTTTTATCAATTTTTTATGAGATATTTTTAACGGTTCTATATTTTGAAATTTTAAAGGACTCATTAAAGAATGTAAATCTAAATTAAAAACTTTTATTTTATTTAATTTTAATTTTGATAAACGCTCTTTTTTATTATTTCTATTATAATTAATAAAATTAGGATTTGATAATGAATGTCTAAGTGTACTATTTAAAGTAGTTTTTTCATTTGTATTATTTAATATAGTATTATTTAATGAAAATATATTATTTTCCTTTTTTTTTAAAATAGGATAAAATGAAGTTGTTGGATCATTATATCTTTGAGTTGATGGTATATAATTTTTAATATAATTTTTAAACATTTGAGAATTTATTATCATTTTTTTTGTTGAATTAAAATCAAATGGATTTTTTTTCTTTTTTTTAAATAAATCTTTGAAACTAAAACTTGGATATAAACTATTATCTCTCTTCATATTTTATTTTTATAATGTTTAATTTTATAAAATTGTAATATATTTTTTTTATTTAATTATATTATATATTTATAATATTTAAATTGATTATTATCAATATTAATTCTTACTTTAAATGCTTTTTTTGTAAGTTTGAAATTTAAATAATAAAATAAATTAAGTTTTTTTTTTCTAAAAATAATAAAAACAATTATATTAAATAAAAAAAATATAATATCAAAAAAATACAAATTTCAATAGATTATTTTATTATTATATATTTTTTATTTTTTATATTTTATAATTTAAAAATAATTATTAATAATTGATTAAAAAATATAATAAAAATTCAAAAAAAATTTATCTTATATATATATATAATCTTTAAAATTATTTTAAAATATATATAATATTTTATTTATTTGATTCTTTTTCATTATCATTTAAAGAGTCTAATTCTAATAATTTAATATTTTTATCCTCTAATTTTAAATCTTTATTATTATCAAAAGAAAACAAATATTCTTTATTTAAACTAGAATTTTTACTATTCAAAGAATTATAATTTTCATTAGAAAATTTAATAGTAGTTTCATTTAAAAGACTTTGTCCTTTAAAATCAATATCTTTATTAACAATTTTTAATTTAGATTCACTAATTTTTTTTAAAAACATTTTTAACTTCCTATAAAATTTAGATCTATAATCACAAATAATATTATTATGATCACCTTTTTCAGGAAACCATTTAACACATTCTTTAATTTTTTTTGATAAATTATCACATTTTTCAAAAGAAATAACATCATCTAATTTCCCATGAATTAATAAAACAGGACATTCAATATAATTAATATTTTTAATAATATTTTGAATATAAATTTTATCTTTATTATTTCCATTATAATCATCAATTATAATTGGACTTAATAAAATTAATCCTTTAATAGAACAAAAATTCCCTTTTGAAGTAATATAAATTGAAGGAATTGTGCCAATTTTTTTACCAAATAAAACAATTTCTTCTAATTTTATTTCAAGAAAATTTAAAGAAAAATTAATAACTTCTTCAATATCATTATTTATTTTTTCTATTGTAGATTTTCCAGAAGAAAAACCAAATCCAGAATAATCATATGATATTATATTACAATTTAATATATTACTCATATCTATTAATCTGGGATAAATTTTTCCTAAATCTGATTTTGAATTTTGAGATATTATTATTGTTAATTTTTTTTTATTTTCTAATAATAAAGATGAGTTATTTGATAATATATCATCTTCTAATTTATTTATTATTATTTTTTTTTTATTTTTTACTTTTTTTTCTGGTCTTGTATTTTTTATATAAATGATTATTAAATTATTTTTTGAATCATTTATTTTTTTTAATGAATAACAATAAATGTTTATATTTGGATAGTTTATATTATTAAATAGTTCATGATTAAATTTTACTTCTTTTATTAATGAACCAAAGTGATTTGAATTAATATTATTATTATTATTCTTATTTTCAATTGTGTAATGAGGTGGATTTGGAGGAGAAAAAAATATAGAATTTGAATTATTATTTTTTTTTGTAAAAATATTACATGACATCAAATTAAATATAATGAATAATAAAATAAAAAATAAAAATCAATTTCAAAGAATCTTACTAATAAATATATATTATAATATAAAAGTCTAAAAAAATTAATATAAAATGTTTATAAATCTAAAAACTAAATTTTACTTATTAAGAAACATTCTTTTTTTCTATTAAATTTAAAGATAATAAATAAAAAATTATTAGACAAATAATGTCTATTGAAAAACAATTTCCTAATAATTCATTGATTAAAAAGAGAAAAAAGAAAGATGATGTAGAAATAGATAGACTTGATATATTTAATACAATATTGAAATTTTCAATTTATGAAAAACAAAATCAATCAAAACCAAGTACAATATATAAAAATATAAGAATAAATGGTATAAATATTATAAAAAATTTTTGTAATAATTTTCAATTGGATCAAAAAATTTTTTATTCAAGTGTATATTTAATGGATCATATATTTATAAATAAAAAATTTACTCAAGATATATCAAAAACTGCATATCATTGTGTTTTAATATGTTTGAAATTTTTTGAAAATGGAAATTTATCAACGAATATAATTAATTCTTTAAATAATGAAAATTTTGATTGTAATTTAGAAATTGAAATTTTAGAAAAAATTAATTATGAATTAAATTTTTTTACTGCTTATGATATTTTAAGTTTTCTTTTAAATAATGAAATATTATTTAGTTATGAAAAAGTATTTTTAAGAATTCATAATGTTGAAATATCAAATGTTTATTATAATTGTTTTATTCAATTATATAAATTAGTAGATAAAAAATTTTATATAAGATTTAATTCAATTGAATTAGCTTTTTCTTTAATTGCTTTTATTAGAAAATCTTTTGGATTAGAAAATTTACAAAATTTATTTGGACAAATATATTCTTATAAATATGAAAATTATTCAAAATGTTTCGAATTTTTAATAACGAAATTAAAAACTAAAAGTATTTCCGAAATATACAATATTAAAATAAATGAACAATAAAATTTTTTGTATAATTAGTAAATGTTCATTTTGTTCAAAAGTATTATGTATTAAATATATCAATTATTAAAATATTTTTCTTTTTTCTCAAATATTAGACTTAGAAATGAGGAATAAAGAAATAGTTAAAATATATTATATGTATAAAAAGAGTTATATGATATGTAATTATAAATTAAATTATTTTAAAAAAAAAAAGAATTATTTAATATTATTTTATTTATAAAATATAATTTACTTTACCCTTAATTTAATCTAAATTGAGTAATTTACATTTATAATATTTTTTTTTTAATTTATAATTATTTTAATAAAAAAAAAAATTTAATTAAAAAAAAAATAAATAATAATTAAATATTTATATTAAAAAAAAATGAAAAAAATTCAATTAGTATTATCCCCAAAATTTAATCCAAAAATTAAAACATTTTTCATATCAAACGGTGAAAATAAAATAATATTAGCAAGACAATTTATCCCAATGACAAGAGAAGAATTAGAAACTTATCACACTGCATTTTTAGTAGGTTTATTAAAGAAAAAAACAAAAAAAATAAATATAAAAACATCATTTAACTTATTTGATAAATCCTATGGAATATATTATCCATATAAATTATCAAATTCAAAAATATATTTTGTTCTTATATCAGAAATAAATTTTAATCCAATTGAATTATCAAAATCACTTAAAACAATTACAACATTTATAACATCAATAATAACAAATAATATAAATGTAAAAGGAAATGAAGGAAAAAATGAAATAGATATTATAAAAGATAATGCATTTGATATTATTTTTGCAGTAGATGATATAATAAATCCAATATTAGGAAATGAAGGAATTTCTCAATCGAAAATAATACAAAATTTAAAAATGAAATCAACTGAAGAAGAATATGCATTAAAATTAAAAAATGAAAAAATTGAAGAAGCTCATAAAAAATTAATTAAAGGAATGGAAGAAATTGAAAGATTAAAATATGAAAATAAATATATTCAAAATGGAATTACAAATGAAACTTTAAAAGAAAGAGAAGAAATGTTAGAAAGTGAAAGATTAATAAAAGAATATACAGAAAAACAAAAAAAAGAAGAAGAAAGAAGAAGAAATATTATTAGAAATAGAAATAGAAGTTTAAAATTTAATAATCATTCTGTAAGAACTTTTATGCATTTTACTCAAGAAGATAGAGAAGAAATGAGTAATTTTGTTAATGTTTGTGAAAATTTAATTAGTAATTTAATGATTAGAGAATTAAAGAAATTAGAAAATGGAGAAGATAGTGATGAAGATAATAATGTCGGACAAATACAGTTTCTTGTTTTACCTGGTACTAGTTTATTTGATCAAATTGCTTCTCAAATTGAAAATGATTTGGAATAATAATATATATTTTTTTTAAAATTTTATATAAAATATTATTTTTTTATTTTTTTTTTTTTTTTTTTTTTTTTTTTTTTTTATTTTTTTTTTTTTTTTTTTTTATTTTTTTTTTTTTTTTTTTTTTTTTTTTTTTTTTTTTTTTTTTTTTT
>Ga0256407_10009695_pt1 | contig 13715 bp, 13 predicted proteins | sample RumenRJG_04DNA_FD_193489 | JGI IMG/M metagenome (GOLD analysis project Ga0256407, IMG submission 193489) | Bovine rumen microbial communities from Lethbridge, Alberta, Canada - RJG_04 | ecosystem: Host-associated > Mammals > Digestive system > Stomach > Rumen | place: Canada: Alberta... | reverse complement strand
GGATGCGTAAGCATTTACAACCAGCTGATCGACATAATCATCGTCGTTGCCATATTTCGGCGCATCATTTATCAGCATCTGGCGGATCCGCTCGCCCTCTTCTCCGGCAAAATCCGTCGCCAGAGCGTTCATGAGCTCGTCGCGGGAGATCTTCCCCTCTTCGTATACCAGCTTCTTGATGGCAGAAAGGCTGTCAGCCATATTCGCGATACCGACCTGCAGACCGGAGATGAAATCATAAACTGCGCCGCCCTCTTTGATGGTCTTGCCGCGTCCCAGGCAGTCCTGAGTCAGGCAGGAGCAGAGGATATCGGGCACTTCGCGCTCACTCGCCAGGTCGATCGCATTCTCCACGATGATACTCGCGCGTGTCAGTTCTCTGATCGCGCCGTCCCACGCTTTCATGAGCTCGTCAAAAGATTCCATATCCCGGAAGTTTCCGTAATCCTTCACAAATCTCTTGCCGCTGGTTACATCGATTCCGTTGTTCATGACCATGAGCAGGATCCTGGGGAAGTTCAGGTAGCTCATGCCGGTGCAGCGATAGCCCCACTTTCCGGGCACGGCGGTCTCCACGCATCCGATTGCCGAATAACAATAGGCGTCCTCTTTTTTGACACCTTTCTCAATGAAGGAAGGAATGATGACCTCGTCGTTGTTGAAGGCCGGCATGCCGGTTCCGAGCTTTAAGACCTCAAGGGCCTCATCCATGAAAGCCTGGCTGATATTTCTGTGATAGCGAACCGTCAGGTTGGGCTGGGGAAGCCTTGTCTGGCCGATGGATCTCAGGATCAGGAAGGACAGCTTGTTGACAGCGTCCTTGCCATCAGCCGTCTGGCCTCCGATCGTGACGTTCTGGTACATAGGACTTCCGGCACTGGAGAATGTGTGTGCCTGGGAGCGGACCTTGTTGATCGTCAATGTTTTGATCCAGAGGTTGGTGAGGAGTTCTACTGCCTGATCCTCAGTGATGTTTCCCTTTTCCAGGTCGGATGCCAGATAGGGATATACGTACTGGTCGAAGCGGCCGTAGCTGAGGGAATGTCCGTTGGACTCGATCTGCAGTATCAGCTGGATGAACCACACAGCCTGCACTGCCTCGTGGAAGGTCTCGGCCGGCTGATAAGGAACCTTATCGCAGACGCGGGCGATCTCGAGAAGTTCGGATCTCCTGGGCTCCTCCGCTGCTGCTGCCTTCTCGCGGGCCAGCGCCGCAAAGCGCTCCGCGAATCCCTTCACAGCATCGATCACGATCAGGACTGCCTTGTAGAACTGGTACTTGTCGATGGATTCGGGCTCGGTCAGATCCAGCTCTGCCTTGAGCTTTCTTGCGCGGTCCTCATACCCTTTCAGACCGACCTTAAGCATGTTGCCATAGTCTACTGCAAGGTGCGCGTCGCCTGCGTTGAGCTTGCCCTCCATGCCGAAGAATCCGGTGTCCATGTAGACCTGCATCTCCTCGGGAATCAGCGCCTCGCCGCGGGAACGAAGGTTGTTGTTCTCCCAGAAGGGAGCGATCTCGCGCAGCTGCCGCTTAGTCTCTTCCGTAATATAGAAGACATCTCCGTCTCGCTTCTCAAACAGGTCAAGCTCGTCCAGGATGAACTTCATCGTGTACTCCGGAAAGACCGGCGCTCCACGGTTTACTGAAGATTGGTTTCCGACCAGAACCGTCTCGTCCTCAATGTAAATATCCATTTTTGCCAAAATATTCTGAAGCATCAACGCTCTCTTCATGACTGCAGGCTGATTCAGATTTTTCTTATAGGATTCGGTAGCCAGGACAGCGCGCTGTGCGTCGATGTAGGGCTTCTGATCCAGAACACTCTCGCGATATTCCTGCATTCTGGGTGTCAGGGATCCGAAATGGGCTTTGTTTTCCATTCTATATGCTCCTTCATTTCTTTCGAAATTTATTTTTGTTGTGTTCGCAGTTTAATTATAGCACCCCGCCCATTTCTGTCAACATAGTTTTCGTGAGAAATTATTATAAATTTCATTCGCAACTTATTCTTTACATAATCGAATGCTGATGCTATGATAAGAACATGCAGAACGAACAAATTCTCAGATCTATCCTTTGAGTAAATTAATAAGGAGCCACAATAGATTATGGAAATGAAAGGAATCGTCTTTAATATTCAGAAGTTCTCCATCCATGACGGCCCGGGCGTGCGGACCACCGTCTTCCTGAAGGGATGTCCCCTCCGCTGCAAGTGGTGCTCCAACCCGGAGTCCCAGCTTTCAAGAGTACAGATCATGTACCACAGCGATAATTGTCTGCACTGTCAGAAATGTGTACATACCTGTCCTGAGAAAGCGATCTCGGCTGCAGAGGATGGAAGAATCCATATTGACTTTAATAGATGTACAGGTTGTCTTGCCTGCGTACAGGGCTGCCCCGGACGCGCGCTTACAAATGAAGGGGAATACAAAACTGTTGATGAGGTCGTAGATGTGTGTATGCAGGATGTCGATTTCTATGAGGAGTCCGGCGGCGGTGTAACTATCTCCGGCGGCGAAGGCATGGTGCAGCCTGACTTTGTGGAGGCGCTGATCTTGCGCCTTAAAGAGAAGGGTATTCACACTGCGATCGAGACCACCGGGTGTGTGAGCCCGGAAGTTTTCCACAGGCTTGCTCCCCTCTTCGATCTCCTGCTCTTTGATGTCAAGCAGTATGATTCCGAGAAGCATAAGATTGGGACAGGTGTCGGCAACGAATTGATCGTTGAGAACCTGAGATGGGCGCACGAACAGGGGTTGAATGTTTTGCCCCGGATTCCGGTCATCCCGGGCTTCAACGCGGAATTGTCCGATGCGGAGGGAATCGCAAAGCTTCTGCATGATATCGGACTTGACCGCGTACAGCTCCTGCCCTTCCACCAGATGGGCGAGCGCAAATATGAGTTTCTGAACAGAGATTACGAAATGACCGGTGTGAAAGCACTGCATCCGGAAGACTTGACGGATTATCAGAACGTATTTTTGAATCTGGGGATTGAGTGTTTCTTCTGAAAACTTTGGAAAGTGTGACAAGGGGACGGTTCTCTATAGCGCAGCGTCTGGTTCTCCGCGTCCGCGAGGTGACTCGAACACCCGACCTACCGCTTAGAAGCGGGTTTGTCACTCAAAATTAATAAATCACAGGTTCAATCGATAAGTCCCAAGTATACAAACGCATTGTACAATCCGTCATCATCGACATCTGCCGTCACGTAATCTGCTGCGGCCTTGGCCTCCTCTCCCCCGCTGCCCATACACACACTTAAAGCGCAGCACTCGAACATAGGGATATCCACTTTTGCGTCTCCAAATGCGATCGTGTCCTCTTTTCGGGCTCTGAGGTAATCCAGCAGGCACTCCACCGCATGCGCTTTGGTGATCCCTTTGACACCGAGGTCTCCAAATATTGCAAGCTCTCCTGCGCCGCCCCAGGTTCCGTTCTGCAGATCCGGAAACTCTTTTTTTGCATCTTCAAAGTCCTTATAACTTGTCAGAACATAGCTGATCTTATTCACGTCGTCCCGATAAAGCTCTCCCCCGAAGATCATATCCGGAAACGCATCGCGCGCGTGCAGCCAGTCCACAACATGAATGCACTGCTCTTTCGTGATCAGCTGATGCATCACTACTTTGCCGTGATCCTCCACATAGCTGCCGTTTCCGCCGATCATGCCGTCAAGTCCGATCTCCCACAGGTTGGGATACACTTCAGCTTTGCTGCGCCCTGTACATATATAGACTTTATGTTCGTTTGCCCTGGCTTTTCTTATGGCGTCTACTGCCGATAATCTTATTGTATCAGAAGAAAGCTTATACAAAGAGTGGGCTGACCCCGCTTTCTAAGCATATGGCCAGCCCACTATCTAAATGAGAGGGAATTAGCTTAATACTTCTCCGTTGGAAGCAATGACCTTACGATACCAGTCGAAGGATTTCTTCTTGTATCGATTGCCGCTTCCGGTTCCGTCGTCATTCAGGTCGACATAGATGAAGCCGTAGCGCTTGCGAAGCTCACCTGTGGTGAAAGATACGACGTCAATGCATCCCCAGGGTGTATAGCCCATCAGGTCAACACCGTCGAGTTCCACAGCTTTCTTCATCTCGATGATATGCGCCTTCAGGTAATCGATGCGGTAGCTGTCGTCGCAGGTATGGTCCTCTTCCAGCTTGTCAATGGCGCCAAAACCATTTTCGACAATGAACATAGGCTTTTCATAGCGTTCATACATGACGTTGAGAGAGTACCTGAGTCCGACAGGATCGATCTGCCAGCCCCAGTCAGATGCTTTCACATAAGGGTTCTTGATCGAGTTCGCTGTGGCGCTGCCCACGGTCTTGATCTCGGATTTATTCCCGCTCTTGACAGCGTCCGACATGTAGTAGCTGAAGCCGATATAGTCTACACAGCCGTTAGCCAGGATCTTCTCGTCCTCCGGCTCCATGACGGGGGCATTGCCCTCGCGTTCCCACGCTTTTTTGGCATAAGCGCCGTAGTGACCGCGGCAATGGACGTCCATGAAGTAGAACCTGCCGTGCATAGCCTCGTTAGCCAGCATGACGTCATCCGGATTACAGGAGTAAGGATATACGGGTACAAAAGAGCACATGCAGCCGATCTTGAAGTCGGGATTGATCTCATGTCCTTTCTGAACCACCAGGGCAGAAGCGACCAGCTCATGGTGAGCTGCCTGATAGAGGGCCTTCTTGGGATCGTCAAACTCTGAAAACTTGATGCCGGAATTGGTCCAGCCGAAAATGTCCAGAGAAGTGTCGGACTGGTTATTGATCTCATTGAAGGTCATCCAGTATTTGACTTTATCTTTGTACCGCTCCATAACAGTGACTGCGTAGTGGACAAAAAAGTCAATGCACTTCCGGTTCATCCATCCGCCGTAATGCTTGGCAAGATAGAAAGGCATTTCGAAGTGGCTCAGCGTGATGACGGGCTCGATGCCATGTTTGTGCATGGTATCAAACATGTCGTCATAGAACCTGAGTCCCGCTTCGTTGGGCTCAGTCTCATCGCCCTTGGGGAAGATCCGGCTCCAGGAAATGGAGGTGCGGAAGCACTTGAAGCCCAGTTCCGCAAAGAGGGCAATATCGTCCTTGTAAGTATGATAAAAGTCAATGCCCTTATGATTGGGATAGGACTCGCCTGCCAGCACGCCGTCTCTCGGATATCCTGCCGCCCTGTTACGAGGGGCATGATCAGGGAGAATACTCTATTTTTCACAGCCCCCTTATGATACTAAGGTAATCCTGCCTCTGATCTACAACCGCATAAACAGTTACCAGCTTTCGCTCCTCATCAACTTTATAAAAAACAAGATCTTTTTCCAGGATCAGCACCAAGTATCCCTGCCGCCTTAAAACCGTGTACCTCGGCTCTGTTCCGATATACGGATTCTCTCCAAGAGACATGATCGATTTTTCCAGGTAATCGAGTTTTGCAAGAGCAACCTCATTTCCAAAATTCTCGGCTATGTAGAGCACGATCCTTCTTATGAGAGAATCCGCCGTGTCCGTGCGCTCAATTTCGTACTTCAAGACAGCCCCTCCTTGAGCATACTTCTTAAATCGTCAAAAGTATCCTTGATCGGAGCCACTCTTCCCCGTTTCACATCTTCGTCCGACTCAGCAAGTATTTCTAACAGCTCGATCCGGGCTTTCATCCTCTTGTATTCCTCATACCCAAGCGAAACCGTATCGCCTCTTCCGTTTACCGTTATGATAACTGCCCCCCTGCCTTCTCTGCATAATTTGGATATTTCGTTATAATGGTTTCTCAAATCTGCTGAAGGTCTTATGGTTTCCTGATAAGTAAGCATGGTAATTTCCTCCTGTTGGTATAGACATATTATATCACCGTTTGTCTACAATAATACAAGAAATACTATTTGTTGTCATGCTTGTCTCTCTTCGCCCGCGCTAAACCACATCCGCCAGCCGGATCTTCAGGTCCGGATAGATCCCCGAGGGGATCTCGTCCCCGAAAGAGTACATGTCCGCTGACTCATGTCCTTCAATCCAGCTGTAAACTGAAACAATTCTCTTTTCCGGATTGATGATCCAGTATTCCCGGACGCCGGCTGTGCGGTATTTGAAAAGCTTGAGCAAATAGTCCATCCGTTTCGAGGAGGGGGATACGACCTCAACAACCCAGTCCGGCGCCCCCACGCAGCCTTTATCCTCCGACTTGGCCGGATCACAGATTACCGTAAGATCCGGCTCCAGATAGATAGAATTATCTGCGTTCAGATAAACTGCATACGGTGGAATATACACTTCACACGCTCCCCCATGGGATCGGACGAAACCTGCAACTGCAAGATACATCTCGCCCACGATCTTCTGATGAGTTCTCGTGGGCGTCGCCATGTAATAGATCTCCCCATCGATCAGTTCCGCCCTGACGCCCTCCGGCAAAGCATAGATATCCTCAATTGTATACTCCTCTTTCTTTGCCGCATATGCGCCCCAGGGCTCTCTGAGCACTCTGATACATCCGTCGATCATCTCGCCCGGATACCTGGTCGGCACCTCCTTCTGACCGTTTAGCGCCCTGGCCAGCGCTTCCAGCGTTCCCTGCCTCGGGCTCTTCGTACTTCCGCTCATTACCTTCTGCACGGTGCCCAGGGGCACGCCTGAAAGCTCTGCCAGTTTCTCGTTACTGTATCCAAATTCTCTTTTCCTTCGCTGCATTTCTTCTAATGTCATTATAGTCACCCCTCCATTTCAGGACCATTTAATTATCATTTGGATTAAATATGGATTTATTATACATTTATTATCCGGTTTTGCCAATTATACGGTTTCGTTTGTCTTTGTATGCGAAATCGTCAACAAAATAACTTATGAATGTAAGTGAAACTTCGGAAAATCGATTGATTATGCTATACTTTTGTTTACAGACATAACTCGCCAAGGAGGACTCCTATATGCGCAGAAAAGAAGACCGCACCACCCAGATTCTGGCGCTTTTAGTACAAGAAAAGAAAATAGAAGTCACCGAGCTCTCAGCGCATCTGGGTGTCTCTCAAGTCACAGTCCGCAAGGATCTGGACGCCATGGAAGCACAGGGCCTGATCACCAGAGAGCACGGCTTTGCAGTCCTGTCCAGCACGGATGATATCAAAGGGCGGCTGGCCTATCACTATGAAGAAAAGAAAAAGATCGCGCTGCGCGCGGCAGAGCTTGTGAAAGACGGTGACACCATTATGATCGAGAGCGGCAGCTGCTGCGCACTGCTGGCTGCGGCACTGACAGAACTGCGAAGCGGAATAACCATGATCACCAACAGTGCCTTCATCGCGGATTACATTCGCCGCTCCTCCGATTTCCAGATCATTCTTCTGGGCGGCATTTACCAGCAGGACGCCCAGGTCATGGTCGGTCCCATGGTGCGCCAATGCGCGGAAAATTTCTGGGTCGACCGCTTCTTTATCGGCGTGGACGGCTGGTCCGCGCGGGCCGGCTTTACCAACCAGGACCAGATGCGCGCCCAGGCTGTTCGCGACATGGCAAGACAGGCAGACCGGGTAATCGTTCTGACGGAATCTGAAAAGTTTGACAGACACGGCACCGTTCCGCTGAATCTGAAAGATCAGGTGAAGGCAGTCATCACGGATCAAAATATTGAGGAGCAGATCGTCACCGAACTCAACGCCCGGGGAATAGAAGTACTGTCCAGTTGATATGCACACGGTATGAAAAGGAGCGCAACCCCATATGAACTATTACGACGAATACCGCAGCAAACTGAAAACTCCGGAACAGGCCGTCCGCTGCGTAAAGAGCGGCGACTGGGTTGACTATGGCACTAATGTCTGTTTTCCGACTCTCCTCGACAAGGCGCTGGCAGCACGCCGCGATGAACTGACCGATGTCAAAGTCCGCGGCAATCTGGCTTTTGGCCCGGTCGAGATCGCGGAATGCGACCCCCTGCGGGAGCACTTCATTTATAACAGCTGGCACTGCTCCACTTACGAGAGAAAGCTATGCGACAGAGGCCTGTGCAATTATATCCCGATGATCTTCAGGAATGTGGTGCCCTACTATCGCCATTTCCTGAACGTAAACGTCGCGATGATGTGCGCCACTCCGATGGACAGGCACGGCTACTTCAACCTCTCCTGCGCAGCTGGCATTGCCAAGGGTATTCTGCGAGATGCGGATATCGTGATCCTGGAGATCAACGAGCACCTGCCCTACATATATGGGGGCTTTGACGAGAGCATCCACATTTCCGAGGTCGACTGTGTCGTGGAGGGCGAGCATCCGCCGCTTCCGGAATTTCCGATCGCGCCGCCTTCCGAGGCCGAGTCCATGATCGCCGACCACATCATCCCTTATATACAAAGCGGTGCGACACTGCAGCTTGGCATAGGCTCACTTCCCGGCGTCATCGGTTCCAGGCTCTCACAGTCTGATGTCACGGATCTGGGAATGCACACGGAGCTCTGCGGGGACGCATATTACGAACTGTTCAAGGCCGGCAAGCTCACTAACCGCTGTAAAACCTACCAGCCCGACAAAGGTGTCACAGGTATGGTCTTCGGATCACGTACACTCTATGACTGGGTGGACCGCAATCCGGGCGTCATCATTGAGCCGCTGGAGTATGTCAACGCCGCCGAGACGATCGCCAAGCACCAGAACATGATTTCCATCAACAGCTGCATCTCCGTGGATCTCTACGGACAGGTCAACGCCGAGAGCGCAGGGCTGCGGCACATCAGCGGGACCGGCGGTTCTCTGGACTATCTGACCGGAGCGGCAATGAGCCGCGGCGGAAAAGCTTTCATCTGCATGACTTCTACCCACAAAGAAAAAGACGGCACGGTCCGTTCCCGGATCCTGCCGCACTTTAACGGGGAAATCGTGACAAATCCCCGAAGCCAGAGCTATTTTATTGTAACCGAATTCGGCGCTGTCAATCTGACCGGACGCACTACCTGGGAGCGTGCGGAGATGCTTATCAGCATCGCGCACCCCGATTTCCGGGATGAACTGATCCGCGCCGCGCAGGAGCAAAAAATCTGGATCAGGTCTAATAAACGATGACAAAAGGGACGGTTCCACTGACATTTTAAAAGTTGTCAGAAGAACCGTCCCCTTGTCAATTGTCACCCGGCAATCTCCATGATCGTCTTCACAAGGAAAATGGTCAGCACCAGCAGCATTACCGGTTTGACGACCGCTCCGCCCTTCTTATCAAAGAAGGAAACGCCGATCCAGTTTCCGGCGATATTACACAGTCCTGCCATGATGCCCAGCGGGATCAGCACCGTTCCATTTATGAGAAATACCACCAGCGACGTAACGTTGGTCGTCATGTTGATGGCTTTTGTCAGCCCGTTTGCTTCCTTCAGCGTCAGATGCGCCACAGACGTGAGAAGAAGGATCAAAAAAGTGCCTGTCCCGGGTCCGTAAAACCCATCGTAGACGCCGATCACAAACGCGATCACACAGCTCAGGGCGCAAGTCTTTCTGAAGCTGTAAGGCTCTCTCTCCACATCAAAGTTCTTGGTCCGCAATACAAACCAGGCTGTGACGGGGAGAATGAAAAGCATCAGTATTTTGAAAGATTCATTGCTGATGAGCAGGCTGATGTGGGCGCCTGTATAAGAGCCCGCCAGCGCAAAGACCACTGCGAACACCGCCATCCTGAAGTTGATATAGCCTTCCCTGGCGAACCTGTATGTTGCCGTCGTCGTTCCCATGCAGGAACTCATCTTGTTGGTCCCGATTGCCTCATGGGGCGGCAGGCCGACCAGCATATACACAGGCAGGGTGATCAGTCCCCCGCCTCCCGCGATCGCGTCCACGATCCCGGCAGCGAAAACGGCCGGGAAGACCGGCCAGTATTTGAGCAGTGTCTCTATTACTGTTGATAAAATCATTTAGACTCCGTATTCTGACTTGATAGTGAATGGTCCGTACTTGCATTACCTGTAAGCATGCTTAGAATAGTAATCACAACATAATTCTTTGTCAACCCGATTTTAAAGGCGCACCGGACTAAAGTAAAAGTCCGGTGCGCTTTTCGTTTACCGCTGTTTTCCGCAATGGATTAGCCTAAACAGAATATGGATAGTAATCAAAAATCCCCTGCACGGCGTCCGAAATATTCTGGACCTGCTCATAAGAGATACCGGAAATTCTCCGATAATGCCTTGCCTGCAGATCCAGGCTCCTCAAATGTTCAAGCAGAGCTGCTCCGTTATATGCATCAGAGGAAATCCTGATATGCAACGCGTCCGGTTTCGCATTGTCCCGAAGCGGGCACACGACCGACATTCCCGACTGATTGAAAAACTCTCTGCTGAGCACCAGTACATACTGCTCTTCTTTTTCCAGCCACAGTATATCTCCCTGCTGTGCGCAAGCCGTTACCATATTTCCCGTCCTTTCGGTTCTCCCCAGTCAAATTCTGTGTACGGGCCCAGTTTTCCGCCATATGCACGGGCACGCTCTTCCAGTGAGCGATGCTTGAACTTCACTTTTTCAATGATAATCTGTTCGCCCCGGACCTCCATGCTGAGTGTGTCATTTACTCTTATATCAAGTTCCTGCAGAATCAGCTTGGGAATGCGTATTCCCTGTCCGTTTCCCCATTTAACAAGCTGTATTTCCATATTTACATCTCCTCTCCTGCAAATGTATATACATTGTATATCATCCCCAAAACAAATGCCAGTCCCGAAATAATCTTTCTAAAAAGGCACACTTAAACCGTTTCCTGTGATAGTCTTTTACAAGAAGCGAAAACCATTACAGGAGTCCATGGATATGAATCAAAATAAAGCCCCCGCCAAACTTTTCTTCGCCTCCGACTACATGGAAGGCGCTCACCCCTTGATCCTGCAGCGGCTTATGGAGACAAATCTTCTCCATACTGTCGGCTACGGAACCGATGAATTCTCGGAATCAGCCCGCGCGAAAGTCCGGAAAGCATGCAATGCTCCCGATGCTGACGTCTATTTTCTTGTCGGCGGGACACAGACCAACGCCACCGTGATCGGGTCCATCCTTCGCCCTTACCAGGGCGTGATCGCAGCCGAGACCGGTCATGTCAGCACACACGAGGCAGGCGCGATCGAAGCCGGCGGCCACAAAGTTATCACGCTGCCTCACAAAAACGGAAAGCTTGACGCCGATACCATCGAGCGCTGCATTCAGGGCTACTGGGACGACGCCAATCACGAGCATATGGTCATGCCCGGCCTGGTCTATATTTCCCAGCCCACGGAATTCGGCACTCTTTACTCGCTGGAGGAGCTGACGAAGATCAGCGAAACCTGTCACAAGCACGATATCCCTCTTTATGTCGACGGCGCAAGACTCGCCTATGGCCTGGCGTGCAAGCAGAACGATGTAACACTCACCGACCTCGCCCGTCTCTGTGATGCTTTCTACATCGGCGGGACTAAGTGCGGCGCGCTGTTCGGGGAAGCAGTAGTTCTGCCCCGGCATGATTTTGTCCCGCATTTCTTCACGCTGATCAAACAGAACGGCGCTCTGCTCGCTAAAGGTAGGATTGCCGGGATCCAGTTTGAGACTCTGTTTTCAGAAGTGCCGGGCAGTGCAGCGTCAGCAGACTCCGCTTCCGAAAACGTCCCTCTCCTCTACGAGGCGATCGGCCAAAACGCGATCGATGCAGCGGACCGCATCCGTGCGGCTCTTATCGAAAAAGGGTATGAGATCTCATTTGAGTGTCCAACAAACCAGCTCTTCATCACCGTGGACGACACGCAAAAGGAGCGCCTGGAGGCGCTCCTGGAACTGAGTTTCTGGGAAAAACTGCCGGACGGACGCACGGTCCTTCGCATCTGCACCAGCTGGGCAACCGACAGCAGCGATGTGGATAAACTGATCGAAATCTTATGAAAATAGCACCGTAAACTTAGAACCGTTGGCCGGTAAATGCATCTTCGTGCAAGCACGAGCTGCGCTTACCGGCTTATCGCGCAAAGAAAGCGACCGCGATCGCTCCCGGACCGGCATAAGTTCCGATCGTGGCACCGACCTTGGCAATCCGGAATTTGCCCAGATCGTTCACATCGATCTTGTCCGCATAGAGCCTGGCGGAATCATGGATGTATTTCTTCAGGGTTTCATCAGAGAATCCCGTATATCCGAAGCAAAAAGGACGCTCGAAGTCGATCCCGCCGAGTTTCTCCGCGAACTCCGTCAGCATATTGTTTCCGTTGCGGGAGCCGCGCGCCTTGCCAAGGATCTTGACGACGCCGTCCTCGATGGTAAGTACCGGTTTGAGAGACAGCAGTCCTCCTGCAAATGCCGCAGCTGCGGAGATCCTGCCGCCCAGTTTGAGGTATTCCAAAGTGTTGAAAATAGCGAGCACATGGGCGTCTTTTTTCTCCTCTTCGATCGCCGTATAAATTTGCGCAGCGCTCATGCCCTGATCGCGCATCTGCACGGCGCGCTCCACTATAATGGCCTCCGAGATGCAGAACTGCTTCGTGTCGACGATAAAGACATCTCCCTCGAATTCCTGCGCCGCGACGCAGGCGCTCTGGAAGGAGCCGGAAACCCCGGAGGAGAGGCAGAAGCATACCACCTGCTCTCCCGCCTTCACCGCTTTTTCAAAGTGGCTGCTGTATTCAAAGGGCGTGATCTGGCTCGTCTTGGGAATCTCGTCGGTCTCGATCAGCCGCTCATAAAATTCGCGGTTGGAAAGCGTAACGCCATCTAAGAATTCCTCTTCTCCGAAGCGCACCTTAAGCGGAAGTACCGTGATATTCCAGTCTTTTGCCCACTCCTGCGAGATATCGCTGGCCGAATCGGTGATTATTCTGACGCTCATTTTCACTTCTCCTTACTGTATTTTGACAAACAATTACATCTGCAAAATTTACCAGGCGAGGCTTCCCATCGGATCCCAGGGGTGCAGGACGAACGGCTCCGTATCAAAAGCCGCCGCCTGCTCAGGCGTGAAGTACTTGCGGTCCAGAAGGATCTGGTAGGAAAACTCCCCGAACCACTCGTCGCTCATCACATAATAGCCGTCCCTGCCGCGTTCCTTGCCCCAGCTGTTCTCCACCTTCCAGCGCACAGGCCTGCCCGCGTCATCCAGGTCAACCCCGGTTATGACCATCGCATGTGTCATGAGGCTCTCACCGTAGTCCAGCCGCTGCTCCTTGGTCATGGGGAAGTCCGTGGAGAAGAGCTCATCTACCGCGTAAGCGTCTGTCGTCAGATAGCCCGCCTTCCGATCCGAGAACTGCCCCACATCGCTGCCGAACCATACAGGGCGTCCGTCTTTTAACTGGCGGATCGTCAGATCCCGCAGATCGTCCATGGGGAGGTTAAGGTATTTGACCGGATAGGCGCCGCCGCGCACATTGCCTAGGTACCGCACTGTATAGGTGTGTCCGTAGGGCTTGTCCTTGGTAGGGGCATTGATCACTGTGACCATGTCTGCCAGATTCCAGCCGATATACTGCCTGAAGAATTCCTGCGGAGTGATGTCGTTTATCCGGATAAACTTCTTGTTCTTATCCCTGGTCTCCCAGGTAAAGCGCACAGGAGGCTTGCCCAGCGCAATGCAGAGCATCCGGTAGACGGTCTCCATCATCTTGTCCTTGCGGGCACGCAATGCCTCCATGTCCTCTCCCGCCTCATGGGCTGTGCGAAGTTCGCAGGCATACTCTCTGAGCTTTGTGGTCATATACTTGCGAAGCTCTGCCGTC
>Ga0256407_10009693_pt1 | contig 13717 bp, 10 predicted proteins | sample RumenRJG_04DNA_FD_193489 | JGI IMG/M metagenome (GOLD analysis project Ga0256407, IMG submission 193489) | Bovine rumen microbial communities from Lethbridge, Alberta, Canada - RJG_04 | ecosystem: Host-associated > Mammals > Digestive system > Stomach > Rumen | place: Canada: Alberta... | reverse complement strand
GTGCGCTCCTCGTCTTTTTCTGAGGTGAGGGGTGAGAGGTCAGAGGTAAGAGATGTGTCTGATATGTCCTCTTTCTCTGATTCCGGCTTATTGTCTCTGACTACGCGCCAGCCGGGGTCGAGAATCTCCTTGCCTGTGACTTTAAACTCAATGGGGACGTCTGCCTCTGTGTGTTCTCTTACCTCTGACCCCTCACCTCTCACCTCTCCAATAACCGTGGTCGTGGCGAACTTACAGTCCGGCAGGAACACACCGATAAAACGTCTGGCGACGAGGTCGAACACTCTGCGCTCGGCGTCGCTGAGGTTCTGGGGAATGACGCCTGTGGGGATGATGGCGTGGTGGTCGGTCACCTTCGAGGTGTCGAAAACGCGTTTCGACTTCTTCAGGGCCTTTCCGCCGATGGGCTTGATAAACTCTGCGTAGGGAGCCACGCCGGCAACTTCACCTGATAGAGGCCATTCAGCGTCTGTGGGCACTTGGGATAGATGTCGTCGCTCAGATACAGGGTGTCTACACGGGGATAGGTGGTGAACTTCTTCTCGTAGAGGCTCTGGATGAGGTTCAGTGTCATCTCTGCCGAGTAGCCGAACTTGCGGTTACAGTCTACCTGTAGCGAGGTGAGGTCATAGAGTTGCGGAGGCTGTTCCTTGCCCTCCTTCTTCTCCACCTTCGTTACCGTGAAGGGCTTGCCCTCGATGGTGGCGAAAGCCTTCTCGCCCTCTTCCTTCGAGGTGAACTTCCCCTTGGTGGCGGTGAAGGTGGTATCCCGATAGACGGTTGCCAGCACCCAGTAGGGCTCAGGCTTGAAGTTCTCAATCTCCTTCTGACGGTTCACGATGAGGGCGAGGGTAGGGGTCTGCACACGACCGATGGAGAGCACCTGCCGGTTCTGACCATATTTCAGGGTGTAAAGACGGGTGGCATTCATGCCTAAGAGCCAGTCGCCGATAGCACGGCTGAGGCCGGCAAGATAGAGTGGCTGATAGTCACCCTGGTCTTTCAGGTTGGCAAAGCCCTCACGGATGGCCTCATCGGTCATGGATGAGATCCAGAGACGCTTGACGGGACACTTGGCCTGCGCCTTCTGCATCACCCAGCGCTGGATGAGTTCTCCCTCCTGTCCGGCGTCACCACAGTTCACGATACCGTCTGCCGCCTGCATCAGTCTCTCGATGATGGCAAACTGCTTCTCGATACCACGGTCCGGAATCAGTTTGATGCCGAATCGCTGGGGCACCATCGGCAGTTGAGTCAGTGCCCACGGCTTCCAGGCCTGAGTGTAGTCGCCAGGCTCCTTCAGCGTACACAGATGCCCGAAAGTCCAGGTCACCTGATAGCCGTTACCTTCCATATACCCGTCGTGGGAACTGTTGGCCCCCAATATGCGTGCTATATCCCGGGCCACACTGGGTTTCTCTGCAATGCAGACAATCATTTGATTCGTTCGTTTTGAAATTGCGAGTGCAAAGTTACGAAAAACGAGCGAAATGGAAAAGGAAAATGTGTTTTCTTTTATTTATTTGCAAGGTTTTATTGTTTTTTTTGTACCTTTGCCCCCGAGATAACGAGTAGCATATTATAATAAGGTAAAAAGATGAGTTGGGAACATGAAGCAGATGATGATTAGTAAAAGCGTGTGGTGGAACAGACTCCTGTTCCTGATGTTGGCTGTTCATCTCTCTTGGCAGGCCGTTCCCGCTAAGACCCGCATCATGTTGATCTCTGATCCCCATGTGATGGGACCGGGACTGCTTATCAAAGAGGGTGATGCATGGGATGAAGCCACTTATTACGACCGTAAACTCAACGACTACAGTCGTGCTATCTACGATGAAGTCATTGCCACTGCGTTGCGGGAGAAGCCTGATATCTTCTTGATCTCTGGTGACTTGACAAAGGACGGAGAACTGCTGAGTCATCAATATGTCGTACAGAAACTTCAGGAACTGAAAGCGGCCGGCATCAAGGCGCTGGTCGTCCCGGGCAATCATGATATGGGCACCTCCAATGCCCTCATCTTTAATGGAGAAGAGGCCTACGAGGCAGATACCATTAACACCCGGCAGTTTGCTGAACTGTATAAAGACTTTGGCTACGGTGAGGATATGGACCGTGAGCCGACAACGCTCACCTGGTGTTGTGAACCCGTTGATGGCTTGATGCTTATAGGTATTGACACGGGTCACGATGATGACCCTTTGAATGGTGTCATCTCTCATACCACTTATGAATGGGTCAGAGAGCGTGCAGAGGCAGCCTCAAAAGCAGGTAAGAAAGTGTTCATAATGATGCATCACGCTCTGTTCCCGCATGTGGCGAATGCAGATAAGTTTAGCTCTACCTATGCCGTGAAGTTGGGATTGGCTGATGGCGAAGGGGGATATGGATATTTCCCCTATGCCACTTTGCGCAACCATCTTGCCGATGCTGGCGTAAGCGTGGTGTTCTCGGGTCATGTTCATACATCCGACATAGCCAAGGATGCCAATAAGGATCTGACTCGTACCGTCTTCGATATCAGCACATCATCTTGTGCAGCCTATCCCAATCCCTATCGCCTGCTGACACTCAACGATGATGATGCAACCATGCGTATCGAGACACGTTATGTTTCAGAACTGCCTGATGTGGAAGATTTTGATGATATGGCAGAGAAACGGATGAGGCAGGGATTAGTGAACCTGGTAAAGAACATCACTTATGACGAGGATATCTCAAATCTTTTTGCCGAAATATTCAAAATCCATGTGGTAGGTAATGAGCCAGAGCACCCTCGTCATAAGGAGTTCCTGACGATGTACGAGGAGAATATTCCAAGGATGAAGGCAGATCGACAGCTTAAAGATTACCTCGATGCATACGACGCTACCTTCGATGATCTGACTGCTATGGTGTACAGCATGCTGGAGGACAGGAGCAATTACGGTGACCCGGATAGAGAGAGCCTTGTTGACGATCTCTATACCACGATTCCCGTTAGAGGTGATGGCTGGACGGCCATTCGTCCCATCGTGCGTGAGAAGGTTGGGAAAGACTGGTATACTCTTCAGGGACAGCGTATCGCAAAGCCTTCGCGGAAAGGCATTTATATTCACGACGGGAGACTCTCTGTCGTGAAATAGGCCTTTCTGCTTGCTTTCTGATATCTTTTTGCGCAAATTTCTTTCATTTTAATCGTTTGTTTGTGTTAAATGTTGTACTTTTGCAGCCGCAAGAACTATTTAATTCTTAACCAGATGAAAAAATGAAAAAGAAAACTTGCAACTCGAGCACTCGGTACGGCCGTTTCGCTCTGCTAAGAACACTGGCGGTGATGCTCGCTGTGTTCAGTAGCGTTGCCGCTATGGGGCAACAGGAACAGAAGAAGTCTGAACCAGACTGGTTGAAAGATTTCACGAGTCGTATCACCTTTAACGGCTATGCCCAGGGAGGATGGTCCTATCAGGACTCGAACGGCAAACCCACTAACGCTTATAACCTTAAACGCACACTGCTATGGGCTAAAGCACGCATCACAGACCGATGGTCGTTTATGTTTATGCACGACTTCTCCAGTGTCGTACAAGAGTTTTACACTGACTATCGCATCACCAAGAACAACGCGCTGACAGTCCGCTTAGGACAATTCAAGCATTCCTATACGATGGAGAATCCTCTGTCGCCGACGCAACTTGAACTCATCGACGTCTATTCGCAGGCCGTGCTCTATCTGGCTGGCGAAGGCCCCGACCCCCTCAACGGCGTGAACTATGGCCGAGACATGGGACTCGAACTCTACGGCGAACTGGCCAAGGGCGCCATCCACTATAACCTCGCCCTGATGAGTGGTCAGGGTATCAACCGCAGGGATCTGAACAACCAGAAAGACTTTATCGCCAAACTCGAGGTGCGTCCGATGAACGGTCTCCGCCTCGTGGCATCAGGCTATCTCGGTACCGGCTGTGCCGTGAATACAGCAGCCTGGAACCCAGATATCAAGGTGGGCGACAACTATAAGCGAAACCGTTACTCGGTGGGTGCCGAATATAAGACAGCGGCCTACTCACCTGCGAAATACAAGGAAGCCCGTCCTGCCAGCATCCGTGCAGAGTGGCTGGGTGGTAAGGACGGCGAAGTGGGTAGCATGGGTGGCTATGTCACCACCAGCATTCCCGTTTTTGATGCCCTCGACATTGTGGCCTCCGGCGAGACCTTCGACCGCAACACGAAAGTGGACGGCTGGGATCAGACGAATCTTACCATTGGCGTCCAGTACTGGTTCTACAAGAAGTGCCGTATGCAGTTACAGTACACCCGTTGCCTCTGTGGCGAGAATATCAGTTCGAAGGATTACAACTGGCTCCAGGCCCAGATGCAGGTGGCATTTTAGTTGTTTTTGGTTTACAGTTGACGGTTTACAGTTCTTGCGTCCTTTCAGTAGCAAGCGAGCAGAACTCGAGCGTACAGATGATATGCTGGCAAGCCGTTCTGAGGATTCCACCTATAGAAGTAATCAACTGTAAACCGTAAACAGTAAACCGTAAACAAGAAAATAATATGATCATAAAAGTATTACTGACAATTGTTTTTCTGGCCGTGATGATTGGTGTGGGGCTCTATACCCGCAAGCAGGCCAGTAGTGTTGACGGATTTGTGTTGGGCGGACGTGCCGTTGGTCCGTGGCTGACGGCTTTCGCCTTTGGCACGTCTTATTTCTCGGCAGTGGTCTTTGTGGGCTATGCCGGACAGTTTGGTTGGAAGTATGGCCTGTCTTCCACATGGATTGGTGTGGGCAATGCCGTAATCGGTTCGTGGCTGGCCTGGGTGTTGCTGGGTCGCCGTACGAAGTTGATGACACAGCATATCGAGAGCCGTACGATGCCAGACTTCTTCGGTACCCGTTTCGCTGACCAGGGCTTGCGTGTGGCTGCCTCGATCATCGCCTTTGTGTTCTTGATTCCCTATACGGCTGGTGTCTATAAGGGTATCTCAACGCTTTTCGAGATGGGCTTCGGCATTCCGTATGAATATTGTGTGGTTATCATGGCTATCCTGACGGCGGTATATGTCATTCTCGGCGGCTACAAGGCCACTGCGATGAACGACTTCATCCAGGGCATCATCATGCTGTTCGGTATCGTGGCCATCATCGTGGCGGTGCTCAACGCACAGGGAGGCTTCACGGCGGCTGTCGACAAACTGTCACTATTGCCTTCCGACGCTGACCCCTCGGTCAACGGTGGCTTCGCCTCGTGGTTCGGTCCTGACCCCTGGGGCCTGTTAGGTGTGGTGGTGCTGACGTCGCTGGGTACGATGGGACTGCCACAGATGGTGGGTAAGTTCTATTCCATCACCGACGAGAGCGCCATCAAGCGTGGCACCATCATCTCTACCATCTTCGCCTTCATCGTGGCTGGTGGCTGTTACTTCCTCGGAGGTTTCGGACGCCTCTACGACCCGGTGATCGTCAACGGTAAAATTGCTTTCGACTCTATCGTGCCCGCCATGCTCGTCACGTTGCCCGACGTGCTGATAGCCCTCGTCGTGCTGTTGGTGCTCTCGGCCTCAATGTCGACGCTGGCCTCGTTGGTGCTCACATCCAGTTCCACGATGACTCTCGACCTGATCTATCGTGACAAGAAATCTCTGCCTGGTGAGGTGGAGGATGGTACCATCGACGATATTGTGGCAGAGAAGATCGAACGCCGTAAGGTGGTGGTGATGCGTGTGCTGATCATGTTCTTTATCGCCATCTCCCTGCTCATCGCCCTCAACCCGCCGACGTTTATCGCTCAGTTGATGGGTATCTCTTGGGGTGCCTTGGCTGGTGCTTTCCTCGCTCCGTTCATGCTGGGTCTCTATTGGCGTGGTGTGACCACCACCTCCGTCTGGGCCTGCTTCGTCTGGGGTGTCGGACTGACGGTGGTCAATATGTTGCTGGGCAATCCCATCAATCCGATCAACTGTGGCGCCATTGCTATGGTCGGAGGATTCCCCGTGGTGTTCCTGGTCAGCCTCTTCACGAAGAAGATGTCTGCCAAGACCGTAGACAGCATCTTCGGATGCTACGCATAATGTAGTTCCTGCGGATGATATGGTCGTTTCCGTATCATCCGCAGGAGATTCTGCCATCAGAGTAATTTTTCTTTAAGGACGAGTCTGACCAGGTTGACGGTGTTGCTCACGCCGAACTTGGCCAAGATCCGTTTGCGGTACCAGTTGACGGTCTCCGTGCTGAGGCTGAGACGGTCGGCTATCTGCGGATTGGGCAGGCCGTCGCAGATAAGGCGGAGGATGTTACGCTCGACGTCTGTGAGGGCAACCACCCGTTGCTGGGACTGGCTGATGATCGTCTGTGCCTCGGGACAGACATAGCGTTCTCCCTGCCATACGCGGATGATGGCCTCTGTGAGTTGCTCCACAGAAGAATACTTCAGCACGTAGCCGTGTACCCCGGTATCAAGCATGCGCTGGATGACCGAATATTCATCATGGATGGTGACGGCGATGACCTTCATCTTCGGATAGGCCGCGATGACCTCCTTACAGAAATCAATGCCGTCGCCTACAGGCATCGAGATGTCGAGCAGCAGCACGTCGGGGCGCCGTTCCTGAAGTGTCTGGCGACAGGCTTCAATCGTGTTGAACGTCCGGCTGACGCGGATGTTGTCGCTGCGGTTGATGGCGTCGGCGAGGCCTTGGCACACCATGATGTGGTCGTCGACGATGTTGACGTCTATGCGGTATTGCTTCATGCTGGCAGTATGATGTTGATTTCTGTTCCTTGTCCTTCCTTGTCGATGATGTTCATCGTTCCCCGATAGTGGCTGATACGCTCCCGGATGCTCTGCAGGCCCATGCCTGTTTCCTCAGTCTTGGCTGGTTCTTCATTCTTCATCCCATTTCCGTCATCGCTGACTGTGAGGGTGACTTGATGGTTCTCCTGCATCAGTTGGAGGTCTATGTGACTGGCTTTGGCGTGCTTGATGGCATTGTTGACCAGTTCGTAGGCGCAGCGGTATAGCACCACCTCTATGTCCTGATTCAGCCGGCGGTCGTCGCCAAAGTGTGTGAACTTCGCATTCGGGATGCTGATAGCCAGGTCCTGGAGGGCAGTGGCAAGACCGTTTTTCAGCAGTTGCTCTGGCATGAGGTGATGGGCGATATGGCGCAATTCGGTGGCTGTCTCGTCAATCTGTTGCAGTACCTCCGCCTTTGGTGCGCCGCCTTCCGTCTTCAGTTTCAACAGGGTGAGCATGCCGCCCAGCCCGTCGTGCAGGTCCTTGGCGATGCGGCTGCGCTCGGCCACCTCACCGTCGAGTTTGGCCTTGATGAGGGCTCCCTTCCTTGTCAGCCTGACGCTGCGCAAGAGCAGAAAGAAAATCAGTGCCATCAATAGCAGCAGGACAGCGAGGAGCGTGCCGCCCCAGAAGTACCACTGCTTCTCGCGGGTCAACTGTTCGATGGCCTCCTGCTTCTGCTTGGTCTCGTAGAGCACTTCCATCTGCGAGAGTCCGCTCTGATAGTGCTCGGTGGCAAAGTGTTCCATCATCTCTCGTACCTTATTCATATATAGGATGGCTTTCTCCTTGTCGCCCAGTTCCATGTGGATCTGTGCCAGCAGTTCATAACAACTCACATCGCTGTAGGTCGCCTCGTCGTCGTTCTCGTGAACGGACTGCCGGGCGTGGTGAAGGGCCTGCTGCCAGTTGTGCTCCCTCATGGCGACCATGGCGGCAGCAGCATGGACATCGGCCCTGGTCTCGAACATCAGTTCGCCATTGTCGTACGACAGTGCTTCCTGGACGTAGGCCTTGGCCTTTGTGAGGTCTTCATGCCCTTTCATCAGATGCATCTTTGCCATCGAGGCGAGAATCTCTGCATAGTCGTTATGCTCTTCGTCGCTGTGGGCATGATAGTAGTGGTAGGCAGGCAGCAGCACGTCGCTTAGGCGGTTGTAGTCTTCCTTGTCCAGATAGACCTTGCTTAGGCCTTTGCGGGGCAGGGCCATCATGAGTGAATCGCCTGAGGCCGTACCCGTCTCGATGGCCCGCAGGTATTCGTGCTCGGCCTTCTCGCTGTTACCCATCGTGAGCCATAGTTCGGCCACGTTGTGGTGGAGGATGGTCTGCGACTCCTTCCAGTCGTATTTCTCGAAGATGGGGAGTGCCTTCTGATAGTATTCAATGGCCAGCAGGGCCTTGTCCTGTATGTTGTACAGGTTGCCGAGGGCACCGTAGAGTTGTGAGAGGTTGTCGTCGATGGTGCTCTCCGCATAGCGCTTGTCGCCGTGCATGGAGTCGGTGACGGCGAGTGCCCAGAGGAAGTAGCGCTCGGCAGGCTCATAGTCCTCCTTGCCGTAGTGCTGCAGCCCGAGTTGGTAGAGGGCGTTCTCCCGCATGTTCAGGGCGTTCATCCTGTAGGTCAGCGCCAGCATCTCGCGGCAGTAGTGTTCGTGCTTCTCCGTGTCCTTGCCGAGTGTACCGCGCACAATGGTGTAGTAGCAGTCCATACGTTCATTGTCAGTCAGGTCTTTCCGCTGTCGGAGTACCTGTTCGGCGGAGTCCACCTTCGCATGGCGATGGTCGGTATAGGCATATGCTGCCTGGCTCTGCATGAAGAGCAGAGCCGACAGCAATATCGTGAGTGTGTTGGTGTTCGCCATTTTGTTCTGTTTGGCTACAAAGTTAGGCATTTATTCTCATATATCACCACCCAAATGGGTGGAATTTTCGGCCCTTTGGCGTAATTCCACCCATTTGGGTGGTAATGGTTCCAAGTAAATTGCTTAATTTTGGGCAGATAATTTGCAAAACTATAACAATAACTATTAAAATAAAGTATGAATACAAAGAGAATTCTGATGACGATTGCGATGATTTTCGCATTGAGCATGAGCGTCAGCGCACAGGGCTGGCTGGGTAGGTTGAAGGACAAGGCTGTCGATGCTGCCAAGAACGCCGTAGAGCGCAATGTGGAGCGCAAGGCCGACAAGGAGGCTGACGAGGCTTCTGACGCCGTCCTGAATAAAAAGAAAGGCTCTAATGACGACGAGATCGAATACGAGGATGCGGAGGTGTCAGAGCAGGGTGATGATACCCCTGTTGATGCCAAGAACCAGAAGAGCGACTTCGTTCGCGGTAGCGTGATCCTCTTTGAGGATGACTTCTCCAACGAGCAGATGGGTGAATTCCCCTCCAAGTGGGATATCAGCGACGGTAGTCTGGAAGTCGCCTCCGTCAACGGCAGGAAGTATGCGCACAGCAATGCTACAGGAGGTTCTGTATTCTCTCCTTTGATGGAGAATATGAAGTCTTATCTGCCTGATGTTTTCACCCTCGAGTGGGAGGAGTTTATGTGCAAGCCCGGCGACATTGACCAGATGAATTGGCATATCTATTTCTATAATGGTGATGACGAACTTGCCAATATCTATAAGATGTTCCGTCCAGGTAGTCCAGATGTTTATGGAAACTATTCATTTAAGAAGGGTGGCGGTGCTTCGGGTTATGTGACTGGCAATTTGAACTGGAATGATTTACAGAAATGTGTGAAGTTTGGCCAGTGGAACCATTTCGCTATCTCGTTCAACAAGCGTGCCTTCAAATACTATATCAATGGTCAGCGTGTCATCAATCTGCCGAATGTGGCGGCTCCCAGTCGTTTCGAATTCCATGTCTCGGATGGATACCCCTATCGTGGCGTAGGTCATGTGATTCTTGCCAAGGGTGCTGCTGATCTCTATCAGCGTCAGACCACCGACCTCTCTGCCGTTGAGAAGGCCATTGCCGAGACAGGCAAGTTCGTGACCAACAACATCCTCTTCGAGACGGGCAAGGCTACGCTGAAGCCCGAGTCGATGGCCGAGATTCAGAAGGTGGCCGACTATATGAAGAAGAACCCGACGGCCCGCTTCGAGGTGCAGGGACATACCGACAATCAGGGCTCCGACAAGATCAACGACCCGCTGTCTCAGCAGCGTGCTGAGGCCGTCGTGAAGGCCCTCGAGGGCTTAGGCTGCGATCCGTTCAACATGCGTGCCGTCGGTAAGGGCTCGCACGAACCCGTTGCCGACAACGCCACCGACGCCGGACGTGCCAAGAACCGTCGCGTAGAGTTTATCAAGAAGTAATATTCATTCCTCCCGCAGAAATAAGAACTGTTTCTGCGGGATTTTTACCAACCAACCCAACAAACAATTTATGAAGAAACTGACATTATCTTTAATGTGCATCGTAGCCCTCATGTTGACGGCCTGCGGTGGTGGAAAGAGCGGCAACAGCGGCTCCAGTAGTGAATCCTCAGAGAACGCCGGCGGGCTCGCCGACGGCAAGTGGCCGGCTTCCGTCTACGACAAGTACGGCATCCCCGAGATCGAGACGAAGGGGCGTATCGTGTACACGAAATTCGACTCCGACGACACGTCTTATCAGTATCAGGTGGATTATAACGGTGTGACTAAGGAGGAGATGCAGGCCTATGTGAAGAAACTGCAGGAGAAGGGCTTCCGTGTGCCCTCCTATACGCAGGAGCGTATCGACAACGGCCGTAGGGACTCCGATGCCCTGTTGTATCTGCCTGGCGAGAAGAACGATATGCGACTCCGTCTGTGCTTCGACTTCGAGAACCCCATGAGTTTCGAGTACTATGCCGACGAGCCCAATCCTGCCTTCGAGGTGATAGAGCGTGACGAGGAGTACTACATTGATTACAACTTCTCCGTGTCGCTCAGTCCGCTGAAGACTCAGGTGGAGAATGAGGGCTCCTTCGACGCTCTGGGCATCAAGGCCGAGGATCTGGCCGGTATCCCCAACGTGCGTGTGGTGAGGATGGATGGTTCCGACACCGGTGGCACGATTTCTGTCACCTTCTTCGGCGACCACCAGTTGGCCGAGGGCGATATGGATGCCGTCCACGACAAACTGGCCGACGTCTTTGAGGCCAAGGGCCTGAAGTGCTATCACACCTTCAGCGGCAAGGAGATGACGGCTTCACAACTGAAGACCGAGAAGGTCCGCGGTTATGTGGTGGAGAAGGATGGCAAGAAGTTCCAGATGATGGCGATGTCTGACGACCGTATCGGTGACTTCGGCGGTGCCATTGATTTCCGCTTCATGGCTTCAAGAAAATAACGCGATTCGTTGCCTTTGCAACCCAGTTGCACGAAATGTGCCGTACCTTTGCAGCGTGAAACTTATAAAACTGCAAAGATATGGCACATTTATTTGAGCACGAACACGATCACGAACATCATCATCACGAGCACGAACATCATCATGAACATGATCACGAGCATCATCATCACCATGAGCATTCGCTGAAACGTCAACTTGGACTTATCATTGCGACTGTCATCCTGTTGGCTGTCGCCGTCCTCATCGAGCATGTCTCCAATTCCTACTCCTCTTCATCATCAGCCTCTGGAGTATTCTCCTTCCTCTTTCCTCCTTCCTCTTTCCTCGAAAACATCTTCCCCCTCTCGCCATTCTCCCTTCTCCTCATCTACCTCGTCCCCTATCTCTTAATAGGTCACGAGACGCTTCACGAGGCGTGGGAGGGTATCACCCACGGTGATGCCTTCAACGAGCATTTCCTCATGTCTGTGGCCACTATCGGTGCGCTGCTGATAGGCTTCCTGCCAGGGGCAGAGACACAGTATCCTGAAGCCGTCTTCGTGATGCTCTTCTTCCAGGTGGGTGAACTCTTCGAGGGTTATGCCGAGGGTCAGAGCCGGAAGAGCATTGCGCATCTGATGGATATCCGGCCGGATGTGGCGCATGCGGAAAACCCGAAGGGCGAGTCAAAAGATGCCAATCCAAATGACGTCCCCGTCGGCTCCATCATCGTCATCCGTCCAGGCGAGAAAGTGCCTCTTGACGGTGTGGTCATAGAGGGAACGTCTGCCCTGAATACCGTTGCGCTGACGGGCGAGTCGTTGCCTCGTGGCGTAGATGTCGGCGACGAGGTGATCTCGGGGTGTGTCAATCTCTCTGGTGTCCTCAGGGTGCGTGTCACCAAACCCTATGGCGAGAGCACCGTCTCGAAGATCATCCGTCTGGTGGAGGATGCCGGCGAGCATAAGTCGCAGAGCGAGACGTTCATCACCCGCTTTGCACGTATCTACACGCCCATCGTGGTCTTTGCCGCTCTGGCCCTCGCCATCATCCCTACACTGTGGAACATCTTTCAATGTTCAATGTTCAATGTTCAATGGATTTATCGTGCCCTGATGTTCCTCGTGGTCTCCTGTCCCTGTGCCCTCGTCATCAGTGTGCCCCTGACCTTCTTCGGTGGCATCGGAGGCGCTTCCCGCAAGGGTATCCTCGTGAAGGGTGCCAACTTCATGGATGTCCTGGCGAAGGTGGATACTGTGGTCTTCGATAAGACGGGCACGCTCACGTATGGGCAGTTCGCCGTCGAGGCGGTGCATTCTAACTCGAGGAAAAATCTCCTCCACCTCGCTGCTCACGTCGAGCACTTCTCCACCCATCCCATCGGTGCGGCATTGCGTGACGCCTTCCCCGACGAGGCTACCGACGGCTGTACGGTCTCTGATGTCGAGGAAATCGCCGGTCACGGCATCCGTGCGAGGGTAAAAATGCTCAATGGTCAATGTTCAATGGTCAATGTGGGCAACACGAAGATGATGGATGCCGTGGGTGCCGAGTGGACGGACTGTGCGCAATGTCACGATGAGCACCGCACGGGTACGGTGATCCATGTGGCCATTGACGGGGCCTATGCCGGACATATCGTCATCAACGACCAGATCAAGCCTGACAGTGCTGAGGCCATCACCTCCCTGAAGGCCCTCGGTGTGCGGAAGACGGTGATGTTGACGGGCGACCGTCGTGAGGTGGCCGAGCATGTGGCCCAGACCCTCGGCATTGATGAGTATCATGCGGAGTTGTTGCCGGAGGAGAAGGTGGAGTTTTTTTCGAGGAATGAGGAAGGAGGAAACAAAGTCGCCTTCGTCGGCGACGGCATCAACGACGCCCCGGTGCTGGCTCGGGCCGACGTTGGCATTGCTATGGGCGGACTGGGGAGTGATGCGGCCATCGAGGCGGCCGACGTGGTGCTGATGGACGACAAACCCTCGAAGATTGCCCTCGCCATCCGTATCGCCCGGCGCACGCTGGCGATAGCCCGTCAGAACGTCGTCTTCGCCATCGGCGTCAAGGTGGCGGTGCTCATCCTGGCCGCTATAGGCATTGCCACGATGTGGCTCGCCGTCTTTGCCGACGTGGGTGTCACCGTCCTCGCCGTCCTCAATGCCATGAGGGCGCTCAGGGTGAAATAAAAGAGATCAAGGGGGGAGTAAGTGCTGCTGGCGGAAGTCAGGTGGTGTGGATGGCGGTATATTCGTTGGGCGACATACCGGTAGCCTCCTTGAACTTCCTCAGGAAGTAACTGCGGTCGCAGAAGCCGCAGTGCTGGGCGATGGCCTCGTTGTTCCACTCCGGATGCTCACGCATCACCCGCTTCGCCTCGTCGACGCGCAGGCTGTTCATCCAGTCGGCATATTTCAGGTGCTGGCTCCTGAGCCATCCGGTGAGCAGGTAGCGCGGCACGTTGAGTTCGTCGGCCACCTGGGGCAACTTGAGGCCGTTGTTCCGGTACTGTCCCCGGCTCACCCACTGCTCTACGGCACGGTCCACGCGACGCAGGTTCTCTGTGTCGAGGGGCATCGACGCCCGGCGCTCGCTGTCGGCCGTCTTGCGCAGGTCTTCCATCA
>Ga0256407_10009692_pt1 | contig 13717 bp, 10 predicted proteins | sample RumenRJG_04DNA_FD_193489 | JGI IMG/M metagenome (GOLD analysis project Ga0256407, IMG submission 193489) | Bovine rumen microbial communities from Lethbridge, Alberta, Canada - RJG_04 | ecosystem: Host-associated > Mammals > Digestive system > Stomach > Rumen | place: Canada: Alberta... | reverse complement strand
TTTCTTATTTCTTAATTCAAAATTATCAATTAGCTTAGAACTCCTGACCGAGGATGAAGTGGAAGTTGCTTCCACCTTTCTTCTGTGCTCCGTACTGGTTTGTGTAAACGTTGTCGAATCCGTATGCCCAGTCGATACCCATCAGTCCTACCATTGGCAGATAGATACGAACACCGATACCGGCCGAACGCTTCATCTTGAATGGGTTGAAGTCTTTTGCATTAGCCCAAGCGTTACCACCCTCAATGAATCCAAGTCCGTAGATAGTGGTGTTACCCAGCATGAATGGATAGCGCAACTCGAGTGTGAAACGGTCGTAGGCGTAAGAGTTATACGATGATATGGTGCCACCATTCATCATAGTCTCGTAGGCCGAAGAGTATGATAGTGCTCCGTTGTCGTATCCACGCAGACCGATTGTCTCCTCAGAGTATCCGTAAGAGTATCCGCTCATACCGTCACCTCCCACATAGAAGGTCTCGAATGGTGAGCGCTTATCCTTGTTGTAGCTACCCAGCAATCCCATCTCTACGCGTGTCATCAGCACAAAGCACTTCTGTCCGCCTGTAAGAGATGTAAAGGTACGGCTCTTAAACTTCCATTTATGGTATTCAATCCAGCGATAAACTTGCTGCAACTCGTCTTCATAGGTAACCGAGCTTGTGTTCTTTGCCAGATTAGCATAATCCTTATTATCAAACAGTGACCAAGGTGGAGTAACTGTTACCTGAGCCATAAACTCTGATCCACGACGTGGGAAGAGTGGGTTGTCGGTTGATGTACGCGACAGTGTCAGTCCCAGGTTGATGTTGTTACAGTTTCCGTTGTGGATATAGAAATAGCTCCAGTCGCGCAGCATATAGCGTGAGTATCCAAGCTGAGCAGAGAACTGGAAGTAGTCGTCAGGCCAGCGCAGACGCTTACCCCAACCCAGCGATGCTCCCCAAACAGTCATGGTCTTGTCGTCGTCGAGCATTGATTCGTAGTTCATGTAGTAGGGGTTGTAGCTACCCATTCCGTAACTATACATTGCGTAGTTGTTGTAGAATGCATTGTTACGGTAGTAGCTTGAAATATCACTCTGTTTAGAATAGAACACACCTACGTTCAGGCTGTTAGGACGTTTGCCGCCAAACCAGTTTGTACCGTAGTTGGCACTCAGTGAGCTGTAGTAGCTACCATTTGTCTGGAAGCTGAATCCCAACTGCTCACCATCTCCATAAGGCAGAATTCCGCGGTGTAGCTTATTCTTGCCGAACAGATTGCGGATAGAGAAGTTGTTGAACTTGATACCAACCTTACCGATAACACCGGTCTGTCCCCAACCAAGTGAGAACTCCAGCTGGTCGTTACTCTTCTGCTCCAATTTCCAGTTAACATCAACTGTACCATCGTCTGGATTTGGTTTAACATCGGGCACAATCTTTTCTGAATCAAAGAATCCCATTGATGCAATATCACGTGCAGAACGCATCAGAGCCTCTTTGTTAAACAAGTCGCCCGGCTTTGTGCGCAGCTCACGGCGTACCACCTCTTCATACAGACGATCGTTACCGTAGATACGAACATGGTTCAATCTTGCCTGTGGTCCCTCAGTTACACGCATTTCGATGTCGATAGAGTCACCGTCAATGTTTACTTCTACAGGCTCGATGCCTGAGAATACGTAACCATTGTTGTAGTACCAGTTACCAGCGGCATCTTCGTCTTCTTTCAGTCGCTTGTCTATATGCTTCTGGTTGTACACGTCACCCTTTTTCATGCCAAGTACGGCATTCAGATAGTCGGTAGTAACAACAGTGTTACCCACCCATGTAATGTCGCGTACATAGTACTTGTCGCCCTCTTCAATCTTTACCAGTACGTTTACGTGCTTATCGTCGTAACTATATACTGAATCTTCCAGGATTGTTGCATCGCGGAATCCCAGTTCGTTATACTTTTCGATAAGAGCCTGCTTTGCTTCCTTATAGCGCTCTTCGGTAAACTTCTTGGCCTTAAAGAAATTAGAGAGTTTTCCAGCCTCGTGAATCTTTCCGAAAGCACCTTTGCCGAACATAGAACCTTTAATCTTCTTTGAAGACAGTTTCTCGTTGCCCTGGAATATCAACTCATGAACCTTCATCTTGTCCTTCTTGTCGATGTTCACATCGAGGGTAACTTGTCCTGATGCATCTTCACGCTGAACGATATCAATCTCAGCATTTTTATATCCTTTGTCGTCGAAGTATCTCTTAGCAAGAATCTTAGCACGGTCTAGAATGTTGCGAGTAAGACTCATACCTTTAACCATACCAAGCTTAGCCTCCATATCCTCTCGCTCGGCTTTCTTGATACCATTATAGTTAATGTTCTTGATACGTGGACGCATGCCTAAGTGTATACACAGGTAAACCTTATTGCCTACGATTGAGTCGGCTGTTATCTGTACTTTTGAGAAAAGTCCGTTACGCCAATAGCGCTTCACAGCCTCTGTTATCTGGCTACCTGGCAGCTCAATCTCCTGTCCAACGGTCAAACCAGACAGGCCTGCCAATACATAATCTTCGTATCCCTCTACGCCCTCAACGGCGATACCACCAATCTCGCAGGTACGTGGTGTACCAGCGTAAGATATGTCTGGATTAACAATCTTATCCTGAGCAGTAGCAGTGAATATCGAACAACTGATGGTGAACACTGCTACCAGCACTCTAACCATTCTGATTGTTCTCACACCTATATACCTTATTATATTATATAGCATCACAATTACTTTTCACTTTTTTACTTTTTCTCCTCTGCTTCTATTTGAGCCTCAGTCTTACCGAATCTGCGCTGACGGCTCTGATAGCTGTAGATGGCCTTATAAAGGTCTTCCTCCATAAAGTCAGGCCAGTATGTATTGCAGAAGTACAGTTCTGAGTATGCAATCTGCCAAAGCAGATAGTTAGATATACGAACCTCACCTCCGGTACGAATCAGCAGTTCAGGATCGGGCATAAAGTTAGTCCACAATCTCTGGTTGATAGTATCCTCGGTAATGTCGTTTACATCCAATTTTCCTTCTTTCACTTCCTGGGCTATCTGCTTAGTAGCAGTAGTAAGTTCTAACTTTGAAGAATAGCTCAGTGCTACTACCATTGTCATGGCGTCGTTCTTAGCAGTATGCTCTTCGGTCTCTGCAAGTTTCTTGTTCACAACCTCAGGTATACGTGAACGGTCGCCAATAACGCGGAATCGTACGTTGTTCTTCATGAATATCTCATCCTCAAGCGATGTCAGAACTAGTCCCATAAGGGCTGCTACCTCGTCAGCAGGACGATTCCAGTTCTCTGTAGAGAATGTGTATAGGGTTAAGAACTTGACTCCCAGTCGGGTACACTCTGATGTTATGCGGCGTACTGCATCAACACCGGCCTGATGACCAAAACTGCGATCTTTGCCACGCTCCATGGCCCAACGTCCGTTGCCGTCCATAATGATGGCAATGTGCTGGGGAATCCTGTTCATGTCTAAAAGTTCCTTCATATATCTTAATATCTATCGTTATTACACGTTTTGCACTTCTCCCAGAGGTCGTAGGTTAGTCCTAATTGCAGTGCGCTGTAACAGTCGGTATTTTTAAATAATCCGCTGCTCTTAATGCCTAGTGGATCTTTACTGCCGTCCAGTTTGTCGCTCAGCGTGAAACGCATTGCCCATTCAACTGTAAGGTTCAGTCTTTTACCTATTTTATATTTCACGCCCGCGCCTAAGGGAGCGTTCATTGTTGCTCCTTTCTCTGGTCCTCCGTAGAAGGTCGCTCCCAGTCCTGCGGTTATGAATGGTGCTAAGCGCCTTGCACCTCTGTATTCGTTGCCCGTGCCATACGCCCAAAAGTTGTATTCAAAGCGCAGGTCGGTTTCAGTTATTCGGTGATTAAACTCATCGGCTTTTATCTTTCCTGTTCCGATGTTCAGGCTCAGTGCTGTTCTTGGATCCATCCTATATTTGCTCATCAGCACCAACCAAGGCTGCAATCCTTTCACCAAACTGCTATTATAGTCACCTACATAGCTCACTAGTCCAGTTCCGGCACCTATCTCCAACTTGTACTCAGGCTCTTCCTGGGCACTGGCAGCCACTGTTGTGGCCATAATGAAGATTACTGCCAACAGCCTTTTCACTCTATTCAATTATCATTCCACGCCAGACTTCGCCAGTGTCTATTCCAACCAACCACAAGTAACCGTCATCGTCGGTTGTTGCACTAAGGTTGTTTGTACCAAGCTCGTCGGGCAGAGTGTATTTTGAACTCGTCTTCCAGGTTATGCCCTGGTCACGGCTCACGTAAATCTTTTTATCGGTTCCTATAGCCAGAACCGCACTGTTGAATCTTACTAAGTTCAGATTATCCATCTTTGGCAGATAATATTTGCCGTGATCGGCTGTGGGGATAAGTACCCACTTTGATGGCATACTATGCTTTGAGTATTCTGCTATTTTGCGCCATACCACACATGCTGTGCTGTTATTGTTGTTTACGCCTACCAGCAACTGGTAGTCTGTAGAGTCGTTAGCAGCAAATGGCCATGATACAAAAGCAAAGTTCTCTGTTGGCAGCCATGTTGCATCCTCGTCCAGACTGTCGGCTGTCCATGTCTCTCCGTTGTCGCGGCTAACCATAAGCTGGTCTTCGTTGTTGTAAGCATATGTCTCCACAGTACCATAGCCAATCAGCTGTTTCATACCAGCGTTAATGGCTATCTGCTCCCACATGGTCTTTTTTGTGTCTATGGGAAGGTCGGCTATCGACTTTTGTTCCCATATCATCTTGTTTGTCTGGGCTTTATGTATATTTATTGTTACCTTGTAACTGCGATAGCCTGAACCATCTTGTGCATATACGCGCAGGTCTTGCAACTTCTCAAAGTCTATAGAGTCGGTGCTATTGTAGTATAGCAGTGAATCCTGCCCATCAGAAGCAGGATAGTTTACCACAACTGTGCCGCTGTTCTTGCTTGTGATAGTTGCCAAAACATGGTTGATGTCTACATCAGATGGCAGTGAATCGGTGTTGTAAATTTTGTGCTGTTGTTGGTCGATAGTAAACACCACAGGATCTGAGAGTGTTGATTTATAAACAGAGTCGGCACCTGTAGACGATGTGGTGTGTACGTAGCGGTTCACCGTTGCCAGTTTAAATGTGGCAATGGCTGTGTCGTTGTAATACTGGACGTTTTTTTCGTCGGAATCCTTCAGGCACGAAGTGACGAGCATAGAGCAAACCAGCATTGTGCAGAGTGCAGAAATATATCTTTTCATTTTGTAAATATCGCTTTTATTCCAATTTGGCTGCAAATTTACGCACATTTCTGCAAAAATGAGCACATTTCTCTTTATAATTAATGAAATTATGGCTAAATTTGACCGATTTTAAGTTAGTTTAGGTTTTTGATGCAAAAAAAGAGGGCGGTATGAGTCTCTCACTCCGCACTCCTTTCAACGTCTGTTGGTATGCATAAGTGTAAAAATACTCAGCGCTGCTGAGATAACAACCGATGCCAACATGACCGTTGTTTGAAAATCTAATAACATAATTCTTTTTAACCTTAAAATCTAACTACTAAAACCTAATGAAAAACAAGTAATCTCGCGATTACAAGTGCAAAGGTAACATATTTTATTGAGAATCAAGAATCGGTTATTGAGAATTATATGCCATTTTTTGCGGTTATTGATATATATCAACAAAAATTGGCCACACCTTTCGGCGCAGCCAATAATTATCAATTAGATTTTAAACTATCAATTGAATTAGAGCTTTGGACCAGCAGCAACCAGAGCCTTACCAGCCTCGTTGCCCTCGTACTTCTTGAAGTTCTTGATGAAGCGAGCAGCCAGATCCTTAGCCTTCTCCTCCCACTCAGCAGCAGTAGCGTAAGTGTCGCGAGGATCAAGGATTGCAGGATTTACGTTAGGCAGCTCTGTTGGAACCTCGAAGTCGAAGAAAGGAACCTTCTTTGTAGGAGCCTTCAGGATGCTTCCGTCCAGGATAGCGTCGATGATACCACGTGTATCGGGGATAGAGATACGCTTACCGGTACCGTTCCAACCAGTGTTAACGAGGTATGCCTTAGCACCGCTCTTCTCCATCTTCTTAACCAGCTCCTCAGCATACTTTGTTGGGTGCAGCTCCAGGAATGCCTGGCCGAAGCAAGCAGAGAATGTTGGAGTTGGCTCTGTGATACCGCGCTCTGTACCAGCCAGCTTAGCTGTGAAGCCGCTCAGGAAGTAGTACTTTGTCTGCTCTGGAGTCAGGATAGATACAGGAGGCAGTACACCGAATGCGTCAGCACTCAGGAAGATTACGTTCTTAGCATCAGGACCAGCGCTCTTGCCGTTTACCTTCTGAGCAATCTTCTCGATGTGGTCGATAGGATATGATACACGAGTGTTCTCGGTTACGCTCTTATCAGCGAAGTCGATCTTACCGTCAGCAGCTACTGTTACGTTCTCCAGCAGAGCGTTACGCTTGATAGCGCCATAGATGTCAGGCTCGTTCTCCTTGCTCAGGTTGATAACCTTGGCATAGCAACCGCCCTCGAGGTTGAATACACCCTCGTCGTCCCATCCGTGCTCGTCGTCACCAATCAGCAGACGCTTTGGATCGGTTGACAGAGTGGTCTTACCTGTACCAGACAGACCGAAGAAAATAGCGGTGTTCTTACCCTCCATGTCGGTGTTAGCAGAGCAGTGCATTGAAGCGATACCCTGCAGAGGCAGGTAGTAGTTCTGCATAGAGAACATACCCTTCTTCATCTCACCACCATACCATGTGTTGATGATTACCTGCTCGCGGCTTGTTGTGTTGAAGGCAACACAAGTCTCTGAGTTCAGACCCAGCTCCTTGTAGTTCTCAACCTTTGCCTTAGAGGCATTGTAAATAACGAAGTTAGGCTCGAACTTCTCCAGCTCCTCAGCTGTTGGCTGGATAAACATGTTCTTTACGAAGTGAGCCTGCCAAGCAACCTCAACGATGAAACGAACAGCCAGACGTGTAGCCTCGTTAGCACCGCAGAAAGCGTCAACTACATAAAGCTCCTTGTTGCAGAGCTCCTTGATAGCGATTTCCTTAACCTTGGCCCAAACCTCCTCGCTCATGGGGTGGTTATCGTTCTTGTACTCCTCAGTTGTCCACCATACCTTGTCCTGGCTCTGTGCATCCTTAACGATGTACTTATCCTTAGGTGAACGGCCGGTGTAGATACCAGTCATTACGTTAACAGCGTTGAGCTCGGTGTTTACGCCCTTGTCGAAACCCTCGAGACCAGCCTTTGTCTCCTCTGCGAACAGAGTCTCATACGATGGATTGTGAGCAATCACGGTGCTACCGGTGATGCCATACTGAGTCAAATCTAACTTTGCCATATTACTAATCTTTATTTTAAGTTGTGAATATTATCCTCTGTTATTTTCTAAATCGCCGGCAAAGATACAAATAAAATAAGAATTAATAATTATGAATTAAGAATTTTTTGTTCGCCCACAATTCTTTTTAGGTTAAAGAAATTAAAAAACTATGCCGTAATTGTACTTTTGCCACACCGACATATCAATCTATCGTTTATTTTTTTGTACCTTTGCACCCGCTATGGAGTTACAAATTTATGATTTAACACTGTTGATAGTCGGGATTCTTAATCTTGCTATGGCTGTGGGCTTGTTGGCCAACAACCATGCCTATCGTAATTATCCTGTTTATCGTCGTTCACGCTGTTTTACGGCAGTGTTCTTTGCTGTGTTCGGTATAGGAATGTTACTGCATTATCACTTCCAGTGGCGCTTGTCTTATCCGCTATTGGCTACGGCTCTCTCCGTGTCGTATTTCCATATTGCGGGCGTTGCCATCACATGGAGCCACACACCGTTGCTCAATCCCCACTATCTATGCCGTAAGGTCGTGGCTCGCGATGTCGTTTTCTTGGCAGTCGGGCTCCCTGCTTATTGGATTTCAGCCACCAGTTGTCCGCTCTCCACTCTTCACTATACATTACTCATTTTCCTGATTCATTGTGTGTGGATGTCGTTTGATTTCTATACCACTTATTTCCGTGTTAGTCGTCGTTTGATAGCGATGAAGTTGGGTAGTGTAGAAGGTTTTATGCGGTGGATGCTCCGATCCTGTCATCTCATTATCGCCTTTGGTTTAGGTAGTATTATGTTTACCTCGTTTTTCCCAGTCGATGCTTGGCCGTTCACCGTTTTGCTCATCATTAGTGCGCTGGTGTTTGTCTATATCTATTATTCTATCAGCGAATATGGTCACGTTATCGACTCGGCCACCACTGCTACCAAAGATGCCTTAGAATGAAATGTTACAAGGTGTCTGTAACGCCGTTACAATTGCCTTGTAACGCTATTACAAAGCCGTTGTAATTAAACAACTATAAAATGACTCATAATGCCATTTTGTTGTCACCAGAAATTTTGTTGTTACCACCCGTATGTGGTTGATAATTAATTGTTTACAACGATGGTAACAACAAAACAACAAAATGAACAATAAAAATTTTTGTTTCAAAAAAGTTTGGCTATTTTGCTAAGTTGTTGTATTTTTGCGCCCGAATAACTAAATTACGAAAAGAAATGAAGAAGAGTTTTCTATCAGTACTTTTTGTGCTACTTACCGTTGTATCGGCCTTTGCACAAGGTGTTTCTGCATTAGATCGTTTGAAGGATGACCCTCGCAGGGCTTTTGGTACTGACTATCCGTACAAGCAAACCGGCGAAGTGAAACTGACCAAGGCTCCAAAGGGTTATAAACCTTTCTATATCAGTCATTATGCACGTCATGGTTCGCGCTATTATTGGAGTACCAGTTTGTATAAGGAGCTTGACACCTTGCTCACAGTAGCTCACCAGAAACAGCTGCTAACACCTGCAGGTGAGGAGTTCCGCCTGAAGTTCATGGCGGCAAAGGATGAATTGATGACGGGTGTTGAAGAACTGACCGAAGTGGGGTGGAAACAGCATCAGGGCATAGCTCGCACGATGTATAACAATTTCCCCGAGGTGTTTGAAAAAGGTAGAAACGTATTAGCCATATCATCGTTGGTTGGCCGATGTGTTATCAGTATGGCAGCGTTCTGTCAGGAATTGGTGCAGTGCAACCCCAAACTGGAAATACGAGAACAGTCATCGCGTTTTACACTCGACGGGGTGGTTCCAACAGATAGTCGTAATCCTGTGAAGCATAACTATCCGAAAGACCTGAAACCTCGCTATGAGAAGAATCGCGATATGTTTAAAGGTGAGGATAACTTGCGCAAAAATCTGCTGCAGCGCGTGTTTACTAGTACCGAAGGCCTACCTGGCGGAAAGCACCATGTAGAGAGCAACTTGATAAGCTTGTACACATCGTTGCCAAGCATTGAGCATGAGGGAATGATGGGTAACATCATTACTGACCAGGAAGTGGCCGACCGTTGGGAAGGTGACAATCTGGGTGTGTACTCATGGGTGTTTGGTCCGCAATATCAGATGATACCCATTTTGCAGGATATACTGAAAAAGGCCGCTGCCGCCATTGATGGCAGTAGCGACCGTGTGGCTGATTTGCGCTTCGGTCACGATACCTGTATCGGTCCACTTACTATATTGATGGGCATTAACGGAGCCGACAAGGATCCGGAGGATCCCAACGAGGTGAAGAACTGTTACCAAAGCTGGGAAACCTGTAAGGCCAGTAACATTCAGCTCATTTTCTATCGCAGCAAGAAGGCATCTGATGATATCCTAGTGAAGTGCTTGATGAACGGCGAAGAGGCAACTCTACCTGTGCTAACAACAAACTATCCATATTATAAGTGGACTGACTTCAAGAAGTTCTATACTGAGCGCTGCAACAAGTAATGCTTAATTGGTGTGCTGCTTCATGCCCTCAAGAAACTTCTGTTGAAGCTGTTGAGCAAGGGCATTGTTAGGATTAAGGCGAAGAGCCTTTTCGTAGTTCTGTAATACGTCCATGTAGTAACGCTGACCGTTCTGAGCGGGATTCTGAACAATGCGTACCATATAGAGAAAACCACGAAGGGTGCATAGGTCGCTTTGATCGGCACCCTTCATTTTTTCCATCTTGCTGATGGTCTCTTCAGCTTGCGCCAAAACGTTCTCGGTTTGTGGTGCATGTGGATTCATAATGGTATAGTTAAGGCTCTGCAAAGCCAGCTGATATTTAGGGCCGACACTATCCGGCTGCATGGCCTCTAGGCGTTGCAGCTTGGCAATGAGTTGAAGCATGTCGTCGGCATTGGCCTGCTGGGCATTGATGTTAACTACTCCTACAAAAACGAACACTACGATAGCAGCGAACTGCTTAAAAATTTGAGATGTCATAAGCTTTATTATTTTTAAGTGAAACAAAAATACCGATGTAAAAGAATCTGTCACGTGATGATGTGATGCCGTTTCCGGCTGCATCATAACGGAAGATATTGGTGCGCCCCAGAATGTTGTTCAGTGAAGAATATAGAATGACCTTCGGACTGAGCAGATAGGTGATGTTGGCATCCAGACTGTTATAATATGGAGTTGTGCCATTCGCAAAATGGCGGCCAGTGGCATAGCTGTTGGCAATACCAATAATAAACTTGGCAATAGCGTATTTTGCAGTAAGGCGCAAGTTGTGGCGAGATGCAAAACCAGGGGCGCATGGCTCTGTATTGTCCATATACAACCGTTCTGAATCGTTAAAGGAATAAGCCAGCGTTGTAGTGAGTCGGCTACTAATCGAGTGATTCTCGACATATATATCCACACCTTTACTGTTTCCATAGCCATCTGACTGGTAGATGCCGTTGTGCAGCAATGGCAGATGGCTATACCTTTTATAATAAGGCTCTATGCGCAGCAGTGATGATGCAAAGTTGTATTGCATCGAAAGAATGATATGGCTGGCTGTGCTCTGACATAGTGATTTGTTGCTTTGGGCCAAGATATCGTCTTCGGCAGTCTGACTGTATTGACCTGCTACTAATGAGAACTGCCATCGCTTGTTTGGGATATAGCTGAGCGTGGTTCGTGGCATAAGCTGATAATGATGATCCATCATCTCCATTCTGGCCGCTACATGAAGGAAAAGCTTTGGCATAATACGCCATTGGGCATCGATATGGGTTGCTAGGATGTTATAATCAAGGTTGTATCGGTAAGGTGCAAAACGCAATGTGCTGTTTCGAATATAATCTTCAACACCGGCCTGTAGCTTAAGTACACTATTGTATACCTTTCGCAGTTCGGCCTTAAGGTGAACCTCGTTGCGGAAGTTGCGGTAATGGTCGCCTGCGTTAACGGCATCGTCTATATGGTTAAATACGGTGCTGTTGGCAAAACCTGCAAAAAGAGTATAGCCTCTCCCTATAGGAGTTTTATATGTGAGGTTGGCATAGACGTTATGCTCTTTAAGGCTTATGTGGCGCTCGTCCTGATGAAGTCCCACGGATGTAAAATCGTAACCTACGTATGATTTCAACACGCCTCGCCCATTATATTCCTTTTTATATTGTGCCTCGCCAGAGAACTTGCGGTATGGGCGAGTTAAGTCTTGGCGCTGGGCGAACAGACGGTCGTAGAGTCCCATACTGGTGAGGGCTGCATTGAATGATAGTGCACTACTGGTAAAAACCTTGGTGCCGCCGATGTTCCAGTCGACAAGTGAAGCACTGACACCGAACTTATCGCTTGTGGCCAAATCGGTAGTCTCCATAGGAAGCACAGCAGAGAGTGCCTGACCATATTCACCACTATAGCCGCCAAGTGAAAAGTTGATGCCTTTGAACAGAAATGGAGAGAAACGACCGCGAACGGCAGTGTTCTCTGTATTGGTGGAGTATGGTACAAGCACGTGCATGCCGTTTACAAATGTCTGGCATTCTTCACTTTCACCACCGCGTACATATAGTTTCCCGTCTTCGCCCACCTTCTGTGTGCCGGGCAACGACTGCAGTGAGGCCACAATGTCGCCACATGAATTGCCGCTCATAACAACATCGAGGGCGTTCATAGTCTTGAAGTTATCGCTCTTACCAAAGCTGTATGTGCTGGCTGTAACAACGACTTCATCTATGGCTGTGGCACGTTCGTGAAGGCGGATGGCAAGATGGGTAGAAGATGAGAGGGTGATGGATTGCGTGTAGTCATTAAATCCCATATAGGTAACGCGTAGGGTTGCTTCGTCTTTTATTGTTGTTTTGAACGAAAAACGGCCAAGTGAGTCGGTTAGGCAACCGTCGATGGTACCTACTATAAATACATTAGCACCTGCGAGCGGTTCGTGCCCGTCGGTTACAACACCCGAAACGGTGGTCTGACTCTTAGCACTCAAGGCTACGAGCAGCAAGATGATGATATGTGCGAATTGTTGTTTCATGCCGCAAAGATAGAAAGGTAATGCGATACTTCCAAATTTGCGGGACAGACGGCTAGAAAGGCTGACAGATAACTAACCAGCCAGACGAATGACTAGAAAAAAGGACGAATGACTAAGCGATAAACGACTTAAGTTTAGGTACGTATGTACGTGAGACAGGCACTGTTGTAGGGCACGTGCCAAGCTTAAGCTGATAGCCGTTTGAGTTACCTTGTGCCGAGGTGATATTGTTAAGATTTACCACAAATGATCGGTGGCATTGGAAGATGTTATGGTAAGTCTGCAGGTCGTCAAGTACGGCTGCAAGTGTAGTGTGTATCTCGGCAGTAGCTATCTTATCATTATTAATATAGCATACAGATACATTATTCTTCTGTGCCTCGATATAAAGCAGGTTGTTGATGGGTATCTGCAAATCGTTTCCCCTAACGTTTGTATCGTGTATGGTAATCGTTATGTCGGTCTGCTGATCGGTTGTTTTGTCGAGAAGGGCTTCGAGTTGGTTGCGCAGGTAGCGGTAGTAGCTTAGGCTTACAGAACAGATAGTTACAAACACACCGATAATAAGTGTCCAGTATAGGAACAGTAGTAACAAATCGAGTGTGATTGGGAATGAAAATACTACCGAAAACACCAGGAAGTTACAAATGCCTATAAAAAGTATCAGACAGAGAATAGACAACGACTCGTGCCATATACGCCAAGGGGTGATATTCTTGTGTAATGGGCGTTCGGCAAGTCCGAAAACCAAACAGCTGCAGAATGTAACAAATCCGAACAGTAGTGATACCAAAAGCTTGTTCCCCTGATACATACTGAATCCGAACGGCTGCAGTAAATAAAGTATCAGAAACACGATGATACAATACATAATACAGTCTCTAAGCCAGTGACTGCTAATTGGAAACGGGTATTTTCGGGATAATATTGACATTTCGGGTGCAAAAATAGAATATTTTCCCGATATAACCAATTGTTTTTTGAATAAAATTATTAACTTTGCACCCAAACTATAAATTAATCAATGGAATCTACAGAAGCGTTATTGGTGCAACAGCTGAAAAATGGCGTTGATGCGGCATACAAATATCTGTATGACCAGCATTATCAGATATTGTGTCATGTGGCGGCACAATATGTGAAAGACGACTTTCTGGCCGAGACTATTGTTGGCGATGTGATATTCCATTTATGGGAGGTACGAGAGACTATAGAGATAAACACGAGTGTGCGCAGCTATCTGATGACATGCGTACGCAATCGCTGTATCGATTATTTGAAGTCGCAGTATCATAAGCGCAAGGTGGCTCATAGTGATACAGGATT
>Ga0256407_10009691_pt1 | contig 13720 bp, 7 predicted proteins | sample RumenRJG_04DNA_FD_193489 | JGI IMG/M metagenome (GOLD analysis project Ga0256407, IMG submission 193489) | Bovine rumen microbial communities from Lethbridge, Alberta, Canada - RJG_04 | ecosystem: Host-associated > Mammals > Digestive system > Stomach > Rumen | place: Canada: Alberta | collected... | reverse complement strand
CGGCTCTTCGCATCCTGGGGCTGGAGAAGGTCCCAAGGGTTTGGCTGTTCGCCAATTAAAGCGGAACGCGAGCTGGGTTCAAAACGTCGTGAGACAGTTTGGTCCTTATCCTCTGTGGGCGCAGGTGGTTTGACGGGAGCATTCCCTAGTACGAGAGGACCGGGAATGACGCACCAATGGTGTTCGGGTTGTCGCGCCAGCGGCAGGCCCGGTAGCTATGTGCGGAACGGATAAGCGCTGAAAGCATCTAAGCGCCAAGCCTCCCCGAAGACAAGACCACCCGTCAGCGATGACCTGAAGTCAGGTTCTAGACCAGGACCTCGATAGGCCGGGGGTGCAAGCGCAGCGATGCGTTCAGCCGACCGGTACTAATCAGACGTGCGGCTTAGCTTTTTCAGCTTCGCCCGGAAACGGCCGCCAAGCCCTTCCCGGTTGCGTTGCGGTTCTCTCGAGTCTCCGACTCTCCGGCTTCTGCCGGTGGCCACAGAGGGGGAGAAATACCCGTTCCCATTCCGAACACGGAAGTCAAGCCCCCCATCGCCGAGGGTAGTGCGGGACCCGCCCGTGCGAGAGTAGGACGCCGCCGGCTCTTTTCTTTTAACCAACCGCCGGGGGCGGGCCGGCGCCGCCCTGCGGACGCAGCCCTCTAGCGACTTCCGCTCCGCGAAAGCTCGCGCTGCGCGCTCGGGGCATACGCCGGCTTTTTCTTTTAACCAACCGCCAGGGGCGGGCCGGCCACGCGCCCGGCCGAGCGACCACTCTGGAAACCTAGTATTCTAGATGCCTAGCTTTTCTAGAAGTCTAGAAACCTAGATGCCTAGAATTCTAGATGTCTAGCCTAGACTTTCTAGAGACCTGGAATTCTAGTAACCTAGAAACCTAGAGAAACCCAGAAACCTAGCCTTTCTAGAAACCTGGCCGAAGGGGCCACTCTAACAACCTAGTATTCTAGCAACCTAGTATTCTAGAAAGCTAGAATTCTAGATGCCTAGCCAGGCCTTTCTAGAAACCTAGTAACCTAGAATTCTAGAACCCTAGCCTTTCTAGAAATCTAGAAGCCTAGATGCCTAGCCTTTCTGGAAACCTAGATGCCTAGCCTTTCTGGAAACCTAACCTGCTAGATTGCCAGAAAGGAAAGTTAGAAGTCTGAAGTCGTTAGCTGATGGCCACCGTCCGGAAAATGCGGTGTGCTTTTTTTGTGTGGCTTTGGTGAATTTGTGATATAATTATTTAATCAAACTTGAAAGTACTTAGGCCGCGACTGATGGCCTAGTCGCGGATGCGACGCCACAGGAGGGACGACATGAAGAAAACGAATGCATTGATGGGGCTGCTCTTTGCGTGTGCCTGCGCGAGTGCGCCGGCAGGTGCGGCCGATTCGGCCGCACAGGCGGCGCCGTTCCGCATCGAGGCAGAGAAAGGCGAGATGCTGCCCGACGCCCGGGGCGTGAAGGCTGCTCCGTACGACAAGATCCCGGGCACGTCCGGCGGCTCGATCCTCGCCTTCTTCAGCAATGGCCGGGGCGTCAGGTACGGCAAGACGCCCGTCGCCGCGAAATGGGTGGCCGTGGCCTTTTCCACGGACAACGGCGGCAAGGACGCAAAGCTGCAGTTCTTCGACGGCGCGAAGCACCTTGGCGACGTCATGTTCCCCGACACCGGCGACTTCCACCAGATCCGTGACGTGGAGACCGCGCGCATCGCCATCCCGAAGGGCGCGGACCTGCGCATCGTCGCGCCCGGCCTGCCGGTGAACATCGACTACATCGACCTCTACGACACGGACGAGAAGCCGTCCGTCCCCGGCCTGCGTCCGTCCGCGCCGTCCGTCGCGGAGCTGCGCGAGAAGCTGTTCGCCGGCGAATACGGCAAATTCGACGAAGTCGTGTTCGCCACGCGCACGCACCGGCGCGAGCACTGGTACGCCAACTTCGGCTACTACTGCTACGGCTCCAGCCACACGATCCTCAACCGGCAGGGGCGGCTCGTCGCGTACAACGTGCGCACCCGGTCGTTCCGCACGATCCTCGAGGACATCGCGGGTGCGGTGCGCGACCCGTGCGTCCACTACGACGGGCGCACCATCCTCTTCTCCTACCGTCCCGGCAACGAGCAGCGCTACCACCTCTTCACGATCAACGCGGACGGCACGGGCCTGAAGCAGCTCACGTTCGGCGAATACGACGACATCGAGCCCGCCTGGCTCCCGGACGGCGACATCATCTTCGTCTCGGGCCGCGCGCGCCGCTGGGTGAACTGCTGGCTCACGCAGGTGGCCACCATCTACCGCATGAAGCCGGACGGCTCCGGCATCCGGATGCTCTCCGCCAACATCGAGCACGACAACACGCCCTGGCCGCTTCACGACGGGCGCATCGCCTACATGCGCTGGGAGTACGTGGACCGCCGGCAGGTGACGTTCCACCACCTCTGGACGATGAACCCCGACGGCACGCAGCACCAGATCCTGCAGGGCAACACGTACCCCAACGGCGTCTACATCGACGCGAAGCCGATTCCCGGCTCCGACGACATCGTGTTCATCGACTCCCCCGGCCACGGCGCGATGGAGCACGGCGGCTTCCTCAGCGTCCTCTCCGCGAAGTCGGGGCCCGACGCCCGCTCGAACATCCGGCACATCTCGAAGGGGCGGTGCTACGACCCGTGGGCGTTCTCGCCGGAGCTCTTCATGGCGACGGACGGGGACGAGGTGTTCCTCATGAACCGGCGCGGACAGAAGGAGACGCTTTTCACGCTTCCGCGCGAGTTCACCGCGTTCGAGGGCGCGAGCGACGGCGGGTCGCGCATCAGCGAGCCGCGCCCGCTCATGCCGCACCCGCGCGAGCGCGTCCTCGCCGACCGCACGGACCTCAAGTCGAAGACCGGCGAGTTCTACCTCGAGAACGTGATGATCAGCCGCAGCCTGGGCGGCGTGAAGCCCGGCACGATCAAGAAGCTGATGGTGATGGAGACGCTCCCCAAGCCGGTCAACTACACGGGCGGCATGGACCCGCTTTCCTACGGCGGCACGTTCACGCTCACGCGCTACCTCGGCACGGTGCCGGTGGAGGATGACGGCAGCGCCTACTTCAAGGTCCCCGCGCTCAGGCCCGTGTTCTTCGTCGCGCTCGACGCGGAAGGGCGCGCCGTGAAGCGGATGCAGAGCTTCACGCAGGTGATGCCGGGCGAACGCCAGGGATGCGTGGGATGCCACGAGCGGAAGACCGAGAACACCGTGCGCCGGGCGGCCACGGTCTCGAAGGCGCTCTCGCGCGGGCCGTCCGAGATCGACGCCTCCGGCCTCGTCGTGGACGTCCCGGACTTCCCGCGCGACGTGCAGCCCGTCCTCGACCGTTCGTGCGTGCAGTGCCACAACCCCGACAAGCGCTGCGGGAACGTGGACCTCTCCGGCGACCGCGGCCCGATGTTCTCGATGGCGTACTACAACCTCGTCGCGCACAACCAGGTGCTGGACGGGCGGAATTCCGAACGCAGCGACTGGCCGCCCTACGCGCGCGGCAGCGGGGGAAGCCCGCTCATGGCGAAGATCTCCGGCAAGCACCACGGCGCGACCGTGTCGCCCGCCGACCGCAAGGTCGTCATGGCGTGGCTCGACGGCTCCGCGCCGTACCCCGGCACGTACGCCGCGCTCGGCTGCGGCTCCATCGGCGGCTACCTCCAGAACAAGCAGGTGATGAACAACGACCGCAAGCGCGCGAAGTCCGTGGCCGCGCAGGCCGTGATCGCGAAGCGCTGCGACTCGTGCCACACGGGCGGGATGCGCCTGCCGCACTACCTCGCGGACGAAAACGGCATCAGCTTCTGGACCCCGAACTGGAACGACCCGCGCCTCAAGAAGTGGCACCGTCACCTGCTCTTCAACCTGTCGCGTCCCGAGAAGTCGCTCTTCCTCAAGGCGCCGCTTGCGAAGGAGGCGGGCGGCTTCGGCATGGGCAAGGACGGGAAGGCCGTGTTCAAGTCGACGGACGACCCCGACTACAAGGCGATCCTCGCGATGATCCAGGACGGCAAGGAGGTGCTGGAGAAGGTGAAGCGCTTCGACATGCAGGGGTTCCGTCCGCCCAAGCCGTACCTGCGCGAGATGAAGCGCTACGGCGTGCTGCCCGCGGCTTTCGACATCGACAAGGACCCCGTCGATCCATACGCCCTCGACCGCCGCTACTGGGCGCTCGACTGGACGCAGCTCGACTGAACGCAATCAAAATTTTCGCCGTTTCTGCTTGTTTCCGCCGCGAAAATGCGCTATCATAAGGGCGTTCCAAGGAGAAAAACGGACAAATAAATGGAAATCACAGATGAAATGCGGCGGCATTCCGCCGCGCACCTGACCGCGCGTGCGGTCTGCAATCTCTTTCCTGGCACGCAGACGGACATCGGTCCTGCGACGGACGACGGCTTCTACTACGACTTCGACCTCGAACACCGTCTCGCCCCCGAAGACTTCCCCGCAATCGAAAAGGAAATCGCGCGGCTCATCGCGCTTGACGAGCCGTTCGTGCGCGCCGAGATGTCGCGCGCCGACGTGGCCGCGCGCCTGGAAGGGCAGAAGTACAAGCTTGAGCGCCTTGCGGACATTCCCGAGGGCGAGACGATCAGCACGTACACCGTGGGCGACTACTTCGAGATGTGCCGCGGCCCGCACGTGGAGCACTCTGCGCAGATTGGCGCCGTCAAGCTGATGAAGGTGGCGGGCAGCTATTACCGCGGCGACGAGAACAACAAGATGCTCCAGCGCGTCTACGGCATCGTCGGCAAGGACCAGGCGGATATCGACGCCTACGTCGCCCGCCTCGAGGAGGCGAAGAAGCGCGACCACCGCCGTCTCGGCGTGGAGCTCGACCTCTTCCACCTCGACCCCGAGGACCCCGGCCAGATCTTCTGGCACCCGAAGGGCTGGGCGATCTACGTGGCGCTGCAGGACTACATGCGCGACAAGATCGTGAAGGACGGCTACCAGGAGGTCAACACCCCCGCCATCATGCCGCGCAGCCTGTGGGAGCGGAGCGGACACTGGGACCACTACAAGGCGAACATGTTCGTCACGGAGAGCGAGAAGCGCGTCTTCGCGGTGAAGCCCATGAACTGCCCCGGCGCGCTCGAGATCTTCAAGAGCCGCATGCGCTCCTACAAGGACCTGCCGTTGCGTCTCGCCGAGTTCGGACACTGCGCGCGCAACGAGCCGAGCGGCACGCTGCACGGCATCATGCGCGTGCGCGGGTTCGTGCAGGACGACGCGCACATCATCTGCACCGAGGAGCAGATCGAGGAGGAGGTCGCGAAGTTCTGCCGTCTCCTGAAGGACGTCTACAAGGACTTCGGCTTTGACAAGAACCTGCTCGTGAAGCTCTCCACGATGCCCGAGGACCACGTGGGCGACGAGGCCACGTGGCAGCACGCCGAGGCGGCCCTCGCCGCCGCGTGCAAGGCGTCCGGCATGGACTACGTGATCCAGCCCGGCGAAGGCGCGTTCTACGGCCCGAAGCTCGAGTTCACGCTCATCGACGCGCTGGGGCGTCCGTGGCAGTGCGGCACGATCCAGCTCGACTACCAGCTCCCGAGCGCCGAGCGCCTGAACGCCGAGTACATCGGCCCCGACAGCCAGAAGCACCATCCCGTGATGCTCCACCGCGCGGTGCTGGGCTCGCTCGAGCGCTTCATCGGCATCTTGATCGAACACTACGCCGGCGCGTTCCCGCTGTGGCTCTCGCCGGAGCAGGTGCGCGTGCTTCCGATTACGGACAAGCAGGTGCCCTACGCGGAGTCGATCCGCGACGCGCTGGCCGCGAAGGGCTTCCGCGTGGGAATCGACGCGTCCGCCGACAAGCTCGGCGCGAAGATCCGCGCCGGCACGGTGGAGAAGGTACCCTACCTCCTCGTGGCGGGTGGCCGCGACGAGGCGGCGGGCGTCGTCTCCGTGCGCAAGCGCGGCGAAGGCGATTTGGGGGCCATGAAGTTTGAGGAATTCATCGCCAGGCTCGATGAGGACCTGAAGAACAAACAGTAACGAAAACAAGAAAAGGTGAGGTGACTTATCGCTTCCTTTACACGAGTCAACTACAAGATCCGCGTGCCGTCGGTGCGCGTGATAGACTCAAACGGCCAGATGCTCGGCGTCATGCCGACCAGTCAGGCGCAGCGAATGGCGGAACGCCAGGGGCTTGATCTCGTCGAGATCACGCCCAACGCGGAGCCGCCGGTCTGCAAGATCATGGACTACGGCAAGTTCCGCTATGACGAGTCCATCAAGGCCAAGCAGCAGCGCAAGGCCCAGAAGACCACACAGGTCAAGGAAATCAAGTTCCATCCGGGCACGGACACGGGCGACCTGGAGCACAAGCTCCGCCAGATCCGGCAGTTCCTCTCGGAAGGCAACAAGGTCAAGCTCACTCTTCAGTTCCGCGGACGCGAGAACCAGCACCGGGAACTCGGCGAGGACATGATCGCCCGTGTTCTCGAGATGCTGCAGGACGAATGCTTCGTGGAGCAGGCTCCGAAGACGCAGGGCAAGATCCACGGCTGTCTCATCGGTCCGCCGCGCGCGAAGAAGGGCGGCAACAAGCCCCAGATCTCGGTGTCCGGCAATCCGCCGCCTCCGCCGGCCAAGCCGCCTGCGGAGCCCGAGAACGGCGGCGGCATCCGCATCTCGATCGGTTGACGGCCATGCGCATCGGGTTCGGATACGATTCGCACGTGTTCGACGCGGCGCGTCCGCTCCGACTGGGCGGCGTCACCATCCCCGATGCGCCCGGCCTGCGCGGCCATTCCGACGCGGACGTCCTCATCCACGCCCTCGTCGACGCGCTCTACGGCGCGGCGGCGCTGGGCGACATCGGTTCGCACTTCCCCGACTCCGACCCGCGCTGGGCGGGCGCCGACTCCGTGCAGTTCCTGCGTGCAGCCGTCGCCGACGTGCGCGCGGCCGGCTACGCCGTGGGGAACGTGGACGCCACGGTCATCTGCGAGCGCCCGAAGCTGCGTCCGCACATCGACGCCATCCGCGCCCGCCTCGCCGAGGAGCTGGGCGTGGATGTCTCGGGCGTTTCGGTGAAGGGAAAGACGAACGAGGGCATGGACGCCGTCGGCGAAGGAAAGGGCATCGCCGTCCATTGCGTCGCGCTGCTCGTCCCGCTGTAAGAAGGAGATCGTCCATGGGCGTTCGCGTTCACCCGTTTCTCGTTTCGCTTCTGCTCTGCGCGTGCGTCGGCGCACGTGCGGAGACATCGGTCACGTTCTACGGCGGCGCGGGACAGGTGGGCGGCAGCTGCGCGCTCGTGGAGAGCGGCGGCTACCGCATGCTCGTGGACTGCGGCACGTTCTACGGCGGCGACCACGTGCCCACGAACGCGCTCCACTTGGGCTTCGCGTTCGATCCCGCCTCGGTCGACAGCGTCCTTCTCACGCACGCGCACCAGGACCACGCGGGACGCGTGCCCGAACTGGCGCATGCGGGGTTCCGCGGGACGATCTGGTCCACGGAGCCCACGCGCGACCTCCTCGCGCTCGTGTGGCCGTCGCAGTTCGTCTACGACAACGTGGCGCGCCGCACGTGGCGATGGTCGACGAAGGCCAAGGGCGGGCGCGTACGCAAGGTGCACTGGCGCGCGGACTGCGAGTGGTCGGCGAAGATCAATCCGCGCAACCTCCAGACCTTCACGGGCACGCGTCTCGAACTCGACAGGCACGTGACGAACGAGCTGTCGGCCTGCTGGGTGTGCCTCAACCAGGAGGTCGGGGCGCTGCTGGACCGTTTCAGGATCGCGTCCTACGGGACGCCGACGGAAATCGGCCCGTTCACCGTCACGTTCCGTCCGGTGAAGCACATCCCCGGCTCCGCCGCCATCTACGTGACCGAGGGCACGAACACGCTCGTCTTCTCCGGCGACCTCGGCACGCGCCGGTCGCACCTCGTGCGCGAGATCGAGCCGGCGCGCAAGGCGGACGCGGTGTTCATCGAGTCGACGTACGGCGACGCCTCCGCCGAGGGTGCGGCGGCGGTCGAGGCGGAGTACAGGCGCTTCCGCACGGACGTGGGCGACACGGTGCGCCGCCGTGGCATCGCGTGGGTGCCGGCGTTCGCGCTCGACCGTTCGCAGCGCGTGCTCTACGAGATCGCCGAGGGCATGGCGCGCGGCGAGATCCCCGCCGACGCGCCGGTGTACATGCTCTCCTCCACGGCGCGCAACATCGCGCAGGCCTATTTTGCGCATCCGGACTGGAACGACGTGGACGTGGGGAGCGCCTCGAATCTCTTTGCGCGTACGAAGAGCCGCTTCGCGCCGACAAAGGCCGCGAAGGAAGGCGGCATCCTGCTCACCACGTCCGGGATGATGGACGCCGGGGCGTCGGTGGGGCTGCTGCCGCGGCTCGTCCCGAACGCGGCGGTGCGCGTGTGCCTCGTGGGCTACCAGTCGCCCGGCACGCCCGGACACAGCCTGCGCTCGGGCGCAAAGGAACTGGATGTCAACGGGCGGAAGATTCCGGTGCGCTGTGCCGTCGCGTCGTATTCCTGCTTCTCCGGACACGGCGACGCCGCCGAAAACGACGCCTGGCTGAGCAGCAACCGCGCATCGCGCGTCTTTCTCGTCCACGGCGACGAAAAGGCCCTCGCCGAGCGGCAGAAGGGCCTTTCCAAGCGCTTCGGCACCCCTGCGGAGGTGGTGGAGCCGTTCAAGCGCTACGTGTTCCCCGCGCGCTGACGGGCGGGGAGGCGGGCGGTCAGCCGAGGACCTTGGCGATGCGGCCGACGGCCTCTTCCACGTTCGCGCGCGAATTGAAGGCGGAGATGCGGATGTAGCCCTCGCCCGCGCGGCCGAAGCCGGCGCCCGGCGTGGTCACGACGTTCGCCTCCTTGAGCAGACGGTCGAAGAACGTCCAGCTGTCGCCCTTGACGTTCACCCAGAGGTAGGGTGAGTCGGTGCCGCCCGTCACGTCGTAGCCGAGCGCGCGGAGGGCGTCCTTCACGATCTTCGCGTTGCCGAGATAGAAGTCGATCGTCGCCTTCGTCTGGGCGGTGCCTTCGGGGCTGTAGACGGCCTCGGCGCCGCGCTGGGTGATGTAGCTGCAGCCGTTGAACTTCGTGGTCTGGCGGCGCGTCCAGAAGGGGCGCAGCTCCACGGGCGAGCCGTCCGCCTTCCACGCGACGAGTCCCTTCGGGACCACGGTGTAGCCGCAGCGCACGCCGGTGAAGCCGGCCGTCTTGGAGAAGCTGCGGAACTCGATCGCGCAGTCGCGCGCGCCAGCGCATTCGTAGATCGAGTGCGGGATGCCGGGCGTGCGGATGAACGCCTCGTAGGCGGCGTCGAAGAGGATGAGCGCCTTGTTGGCGCGCGCCCAGTCAACCCACGCCTGGAGCTGCTCCTTCGTGGCGGTGGCGCCGGTGGGGTTGTTCGGGAAGCAGAGGTAGACGACGTCGGCCGTGAGGTCGCCCGGCGCGGGCACGAAGCCGTTCGCGGCGTTGCCGTCGAGATAGACGAGTCCCGCGTAGCGGCCGTCCGCGTTCGCGCCGGTGCGTCCGGCCATGACATTCGTATCGACGTAGACCGGATAGACGGGGTCCGGCACGGCGATCTTCACGTCCTGCCCGAACAGCTCCTGGATGTTGCCGCAGTCGCACTTGGCGCCGTCGGAGACGAATATCTCGTCGGACGCGACGTCGATCCCGCGCTTCTGGAAGTCGTTCTGCGCGATGGCGTCGCGGAGGAAGGCGTAGCCCTGCTCGGGACCGTAGCCGTGGAACGTCTCGCGCGCGGCCTCGTCGTCCACCGCCTTGTGCATCGCGGCGACGACGGCCGGGGCGAGGGGTTCGGTGACGTCGCCGATGCCGAGGCGGATGACCTTGGCGTCCGGATGCGCGTCCTGGTGGGCCTTGACGCGGTGGGCGATTTCGGTGAACAGGTAGGATGCCTGTATCTTCAGGTAGTTTTCGTTGACGCGGATCATTGGTGCGGCCTTCTTTCTTTTGCAGGCGCGTAGTATAGCACATTTCCCTGCGGTTGTGGAGGCGGTCGCGGGGAAGATTATGGTATACTATCCGCCGCCCGGCCGGAGGGCCGAGAGGCTTGGAATGAAACAGGAGAACGAACAGATGACAGCAAAAGAGATCATGGCCGGGTGCGCGCTGATGGCCGGCGCCGCCTGCGCGTACCAGGTGGGCGACCGCGTGGGCGGCTTCGTGGTGACGGCCGTCACGCCGGTTCCCGAGGTGAAGGGCACGCTCGTGCGGATGACCTATCCGAAAAGCGGCGCCGACCTCGTGTGGCTCGACCGCGACGACGACAACATGACCTTCTCGATCGCCTTCCGCACGATCCCCGAGGACGACACGGGCGTCGCCCACATCCTCGAGCACTCCGTGCTGTGCGGATCGGAGAAGTACCCCGTGAAGGAGCCGTTCGTGGAGCTGCTCAAGAGCTCCTTCGCGACGTTCCTCAACGCCTGGACATCCTCCGACTACACGGCGTATCCGGTCTGTTCGCGCAACCACAAGGACTTCCTCAACCTGATCGACGTCTACATGGACGCCGTGCTGCATCCCCTCAGCGTGAAGTCGCCCCTTCCGTTCCGACAGGAGGGCTGGCACTACGAGGTGAGCGAGGACGGGGAGCTGAGCCGCAACGGCGTGGTGTACAGCGAGATGAAGGGCGCGTTCGCGAACCCCGAGCGCCTCCTCTACCACGAGCTGCGCCGCATCCTCTTCCCCGACAACACCTACCGCTATGTCTCGGGCGGCGACCCCGCGAGCATTCCCGACCTCACGTTCGAGATGTACAAGGACTTCTACTTCCGCCACTACCATCCGTCCAACGCGCGCATCTTCCTCGACGGCCGCGTGGACCTCCCCGCCGTGCTCGCGAAGCTCGACGCGTACCTCGCGCCCTACGGACGCCAGGCCGTGGACGCCACCGTGCCGTTCCAGAAGCCCGTCTCCGCTTCGAAGACGATCGCCTACGAGCTCGCGCCGGGCGAAGACACCACGAACAAGACGCTTGTCGCCGACGCCTGGGTGTTCGCGCCGTGGAAGGACCGCGAGAGGGGCCTGGCGTTCGACGTCCTCTCCGACGCGCTCGCCGACTCCAACGAGGCACCGCTCTCGAAGGCACTCCTCTCGCGCGGTCTCTGCGAGGACGTTGCGATCTGGGGCGGCGGCAACGAGCAGCGCGCGGCCACGTTCTACGCGAAGAACGTGAAGGACGGCAAGGCCGACGAGGTCCGCCGGGTGATGCGCGAGACGCTGGAGGGGCTTGCCGCGAACGGCCTCGACCACGCCCGCATCGCGGCGATCCTCGACCGCCACGAGTTCCGCGAGCGCGAGAAGGACACGGGCGACACTCCGCGCGGACTCGCCTACTTCCAGGACGCCATCGAGGCGTGGATGTACGGCGGCGACCCGACCGAGGCGTTCCGCCACGCGCACCTCTACGCGTCGCTCCGCGCGAAGCTGAAGGCGGGTTGGTTCGAGAAGCTCCTGCGCGAGGCGGTGCTCGACAACCCGCACCACGTGCAGCTCACGATGACGCCCTCCGCCACGCTCGCCGCCGAGCGCGCCGCCGCCGAGAAGAGGGAACTGGCGTCCATCAAGGCCGGCTGGTCGAAGGAGAAACTCGGCGAAGTGACCGCCCGCGCGCGCGAACTGACCGCATACCAGAAGACTCCCGACGCGCCGGAGGACCTCGCGAAGCTTCCGCGTCTCGCCGTGGCCGACGTGCCCGTGCGCGGGCCGGAGCGCGTGCAGAAGCTGACGCAGATCGATTGCGGCGGGACGGTTCCCGTCCTCTCCCCCCGCACCGGCGCGAACGGCATCACCTACGTGAAACTCTACTTCCAGCTGCACGGCCTCACGCGCGAGGAACTGGCCGACGTGCCGCTGCTCGCGTGTCTCTTCGGCGAGCTCGCCACCGAAAGGCGTCCCGCGCTTGCGCTCCGCAGCGAGATCGACTCCTGTCTTGGTGGCTTCAGCGTGTCGACCGACGTCCAGGCGCGGCCTGACGGCGAGGCGACGGCCTACGTGGAGGTGACGGCGAGCGCGCTCGAGGAGAAGAAGGACGAGATCGTCCGCCTTGCGCCGGAGATCCTGCTCGGGACGAAGTTCGACGACGTGAAGGCCGTCGGCGACATCCTCCGCCAGATGCGTCGGGCCAAGGAGCGCGGCACGATGGGCCTTGGCGCGCGCAACTACGCCCGGCGCCGCGCGCAGGCGGCGCTCTCCGAACGCGGTCTCCGCGTGGACATCCTCATGGGCCTTGCGCAGATTCGCCACCTCCAGAAGCTCGACGACGCCTACGCGAAGGACGGCGCGGCGATCTGCAAGCGCCTCGAGGCGCTCCGGAACCGCATCTTCCTCTCCTCGCGCGTCGCGCTCTGCTGCCTTGCGGACAACACGCCCGCCGACTGGGCGCGCGGCCTGCTCGCGACGATCCCCGAATCGCCGGCCCAGTGGCGCTTCGCGCCCTACGGCTTGCCGCCGAAGGTGGCGGAGGGCTTCCGCACGCCCGGCAAGGTCGCGTTCGCCGCGAAGTCGTCGCGTCCCGGTCCCTACGTGGGCAGTTCCGTGGTGGCCGCGCGCATCCTCTCGCTCGACTACCTCTGGAACGAGATCCGCGTGCGCGGCGGCGCGTACGGCTCGAGTTTCCAGGTGCGTCCGGACGGCGACGGCGGCTATCTCTCGTGGAACGACCCCAAGCCCGGCCGCACGCTCGGCTGCTACGACAAGTCCGGCGACGCGCTGCGCGCGTTCGCGAAGGGCGACGCCGCGCTCGACCGCTACATCGTGAGCGCCGTGGCGTCCACGGAACCGTACGAGACGCCAAGCGTGGAGGTCGAGAGCGCGGCGACGCGCTACCTCCAGGGACGCACGCCCGAGGACGTGCAGCGTCTGCGCGGCGAGATGCTCCGCACGACGAAGGGCGACCTGCTGAAGTTCGCGGACGTGCTCGACAGCCTGACGAAGGACGCCTCCATCTGCGTGGTGGGCGGCGGCGAGGCGTTTGACACCGCCACGAACCTCCTGCAGCGCATCGAATCCGTGCAATGACGCGATTTTGCGAATTAAATTCCCCGCTCCCCCCGGAATTTTGGTATAATCTCCGCCCATGAACATCTTAAAAATGCTTTTTGGCACCAAGAACGAGCGCGATCTCAAGCGGATCGCGCCGATCGTGGCGCAGATCAAGAAGATCGAGGAGGGGTACGAGGCGCGCCACCTCGCGGCCGAGGACTATCCGAGGATGACGGCGGAATTCAAGGAGCGCTTCGCGAAGGGCGAGACGCTCGACCAGCTCCTGCCGGAGGCGTACGCCCTCGTGAAGAACGCCTGCCGCCGCCTCGTGGGCACCACGGCGGAGGTGTGCGGGCACACGCTCACGTGGGACATGGTCCCGTTCGACTGCCAGCTCGTGGGCGGCATCGTGCTGCACCAGGGCAAGATCGCCGAGATGCAGACGGGCGAGGGCAAGACGCTCGTCGCCACGCTCCCGCTCTACCTCAACGCGCTTGCCGGCAAGAACGTGCAGCTCGTCACGGTGAACGACTACCTCGCGCGCCGTGACGCCACGTGGATGGGCCACCTCCTCAAGTTCCTCGGCCTCACCGTGGGCTGCATCCAGAACTCGATGGACTCCGACGAGCGCCGCGCGCAGTACCAGTGCGACGTCACATACGGCACGAACAGCGAGTTCGGCTTCGACTACCTGCGCGACAACGG
>Ga0256407_10009690_pt1 | contig 13720 bp, 10 predicted proteins | sample RumenRJG_04DNA_FD_193489 | JGI IMG/M metagenome (GOLD analysis project Ga0256407, IMG submission 193489) | Bovine rumen microbial communities from Lethbridge, Alberta, Canada - RJG_04 | ecosystem: Host-associated > Mammals > Digestive system > Stomach > Rumen | place: Canada: Alberta... | reverse complement strand
TTTATTATTTTATATGAGGATTTTCTCTTTTATTATGGTTGATTTGTTTTGGTTTGTGAATTTGTTTATTAAGGTTAAGTCTATTGTTTCTTTTAGATTTATTGTGTTTAAATTTTCTTTTTCTAATTTTTGATTTATTTGTTTGTTTTTTTCTTTTAAAATTTGTTCATATGTTTCATATTCAGTTTCATTTATTTCTAATTTTAATAAACCAATTAAATTTACATTTTTCATAAATTCTATCCAACCATAATTTATATTTTCAATTGATTTAATAGATTTATTTATTTTTTTAATATCTTCATTATCTAAAAAATAATTCTCATTTTCTTTCATTATTTCAAGTGCATATTCTGAATCAATTGGTATATTTCCTATAATTAATTGGATTAAATTATCCGAATCTATTTCTTTAATTAATTTAATTATTATATCTTCAGTTAACGATTCTGAATTATTTTTTATAAAATTTTCCCATATTTTATTCTTTAATTTAGTTTCAAATTTTTTTATATAAGTTATAATTTTCTCTTGATTAGAAGAAGGGATTTTTATTTCTTCTATTAATTTTAAAAAATCTTTTTCTTTTAAAATTTGATAAAGCATATTATTAAAATATGATTGTTTCAAAGAAAATGAATTATTTATTAACTTAATCATATCACCTATTTCCATATTTGAAAAATTCAATGCTAATTCTTCTCCACTTGTATTATCATTCTTTTTTAATAAATCAGTAGCATTGAACAAATAAATTTTATCCATTTTTCCAAAATTATTTCCACTTTTAATGTCCATATCATATTTTTCATCAATCCTCTCAATAATTTTTTCCATAATTTGGATAAAATATAAAAAAACTAAAAAAAATAAAAAATAACCTAATTAAATATTCAAATAATATAATCGTTTTTAAACAAAAAAGAAAAAAAATGCAAATATCAATAAAAACTCTCCTAACAACAATAATCCTTATCCAAATAACAAAAGCCCAAATAATAATAGATGACGAGGAAAATTTTGACATCCCAAAAACCTTATGTACATCAAAAGGGAAAAAAATAATATCAACACCAAACAAAAACCCAAACTTAATAGGTCACTATACATTTGACGAATTAGGTTTAAAAGATTCAAGTGGTCATAAAAATCATTTAAAAGGTTTTATTAATTATGGTCCTTCATATTTCATAAAAGGAAACTCAGCATATTTTTCAGGTAATGAAATGTTAACAATAAAACATAATAAAAATGATTTTAATGGAAGTGACATTACAATATCATTTTGGATTTATTTATTAGAAGATTCAACTGATAATTGGAGAACAATAATAAATAAAGGTAATAATATACAAGAATTAACACCAACAATAATGTTATGGCCAAAAGAAAGAAGATTACATATAAGATCATCTACAGAAATTTTTTGGAATGAAGGAATTGAATCAATTGGTATAATAAATATGAAACAATGGACATTAATAACAGTAATTTTTTCAGGTCAAATGGTTCAATTATATATAAATGGAAATTTAGATAATCAAAAAATTTTAAAAGGAAAAATTATAAGTAATGAAGGTGATTTTCATATTGGGAAAGATCCATGGCATCAAGGAGTAAAATGTTATATTGATGAATTGAAAATTTATAATACTGCAATTAAATCAAAACAAATTGAAGCAGAAGCTTCTATTTTAATTCCTTTAATTGGAAGTAATTATGCTACTTTAGGATGTGAGAAATGTACTTTTTTACAAGCTTTAAGTTCTTGTCCTGAAAATTATCATATGTGTTCTTATCCTGAATTGTATTCTGGAGGGTATTTAATTGCTAGAAGGAATGGATGGTTTAAATTCGGAACTTTAGTCTGGGCAAGGGAAAGTCAAAAGGAAATGGAAGAAGGGAAAGAAGTTAATGAAATTGGAGATCCTAATGTTATGAAAATGTGTATTTGTTGTTTTGATAAGTAAATTATATATTAAATTTTTTACTATTTTTTATATTTTTTTTATTTTTTTTTTATTTTATAATTTTTTGTTTTTTTATAAATGTGTTTATTAAATAAAAAGGTTTTTATTAGTTAAAAAAGAAAATTTTTTTGTATTGGCTAAAATAAAAAATAAACTCGTTTTTTTTAAATAATTAGTAATTATTATATTAAGATAACATTACTATATTGTTTAAAATGTTTTTATTTATAAATTGGTCTAATTATAATTTCTACAATTAAAAATTAATAGCGAAGATACAAAAACCATAAACATAATATTTAGAAATAATATTTTTTCGGTTTCGATAATTTTTCGTTTCTATTATATTCCCATTATTTCACTAATTTCACTTGGGATATTTTCTTTAGAAGTAATTTTATTATCAATTAACTTTAAAACGAAATTTGAAAGTGATTTTTTCATATTGTTTTTCATATCATCATTTTTTTCATTTTTATACTCAGAAATTATATGCTTAATATATGCATTAATATATGTTTTAGGCAAAGATACATTTAATAAAATTTTATTAAGAACATTCATTGATTTATTACTAAATTTATTTTTAAGAAATTGAGTTAAATATTCTTCAAATATAGTATTTTTACTAATTTTAATTAATAATTCAAAAGCAAAATCTTGATTAATTTCAATTAATTCCATCATTTTAATAGAATTAAAATTAATTTCCTTTAATAAAATAGGATTATGTTCAATTTCATTTAAGCAAAAATTAATTTTTTCTTGATTTAAATTATTAAAATGAAAAAGATAAGAAAAAACTTTATCTTTACTTTGATTAAAATCCCAAATGAATTCATGTTTAAGAGAAGGCATAATCCACATTGGTTCATTATCAAAAAAAGGATATTGATTATTAGGATAATAAGACATATAATTTGGTTCGAAATAATTGAAGGACACTTCTTTTGGAGTGAGTTGACTTAAATTAAATAAATTTTTATTTTGTGTATTTTCATATATAATTGGTTTAATCCAATCATTTATTTTTATTGGTATTTTTTCTATTGATTTATTATATTTTTCATAATATTTTTTTAAATCTGGAATTTCAATTTCTGAATTTTCTTCTATTATGTTTTTTATTGATTTTTGGTAATTTATATTGTTTTCTAAAAAGTCTATTAAAAATTTTTTTTCTTGATTATTATTTGAATTATTTAAAGATTCTAATACAATTGGAATAAAAGGAATTGTATTAGTTTTATCTAATTGATACATATCATATAAAATAAAAAAAGAAGAAATTCTCTGTGATAAATTTAATAAATTATCTTTTATTAAAAACCATAATGTTACACCAATTTTAAATTGTTCTGATTTAGGATATATTTTTTGAAATGAATTTGATATATCATTTAAAATTTTTGATTCATCTGATATTAAATTATATAAACTAGTCAACTCACTCGGAGATAACATTTAAAAAAAAATATAATTCATAAAAAACAAAATTTAATAATATTAACATAAAAAAAAATTCAAAAAAAAAAAAAAAAAAAAAAAAACCCTTTAAAAAAAAAAAAAAAAAAAAAAAAAAAAAAAAAAAAAAAAAAAAATAAAAAAAAAAAAAAAAAAAAAAAAAAAAAAAAAAAAAAAAAAAAAAATAAAAAAAAAAAAAAATCCAAAAATAACCCTTTTAAAAAAAATATTAAATAAAAAATTACAAACCAAAAAAAAAAATATTTAAAAAAAACCATAATAAAAAATTTCAAAAATTAAAAAAAAAATTTAAAAAACAAAAGAAAAAAAAAAATTAAATAAAAAACCCAAAAAAAAATAAAAACATAAATCTACTGATCCTTAAGTCCATATTCAATATTAGTAAACTTATAATGTATCCTCTTAGCAGTATCAGAATTAATTCCTTGATTAGGTTGAAAAGACCTAATAGGTTTTTGATAACTATCTCTATAAGTAGAAGTAAATTGTTTTCTATTAATTAAACTTCTACTACCCAAATCAAAATTAGTTTTATGATTCATTTGTTTAAATTCTAAATCTTCAGGTAATCTATTTCTAAAACTATTCATTGTATAAGGAATTAATGGTTTTTTATCCATTCCAACATGCATATCAATATAAGGAGAACAATAATCTTTTTGATAAATTGTTTTATTTTCTTTTTTTTTTGTTATTGTATATTTATAATGATTTAATTTTTGACCTCGATGATTTCTTATATCATAACATATTGCCATTGGTACTCCATTACGAACTATTACTTTTTTTGCTGAACCTACTCTAGCTTTACGATAATATGGATCTGTGTTTTTTTTGTCTCTTGTAAAATATGATGTTTGAGTTCCGTTTATATTATCTTCTATTTGAGGACGGTTTTGACTATGGAATCCTGCACTTTGAGGACGGGTTCTTATCATTTTTTTTAATCTTTTTTTATTTATTTTATAATTATTTTAGAAGTTATAAAATATTTTTTTTAGGTTTAATTTTTTTTTTTATTTTATTTTTAAAAGGATTAAATATTTATTTTTTCTTGTGGTAAATAATCATAATTATCATCTAGTTCATTTGCTCTTATACGTCTTTTTTTATTTAATTGATCATAAATTATTTTTGATAATAATAATATAATTAATATCATAACTAAAATCCAAACAATAGGAAAATTAAAGGGAGTTTCATATTTTTTATATATTCCAACTCTTTTTTTATCATAATCAAACATTATTAAATATTTAATAAAGATTGGTTTTCCTATTATCCAATTTTGTTTTTTAAATGAAGCATCAAATATTACTAAAAAATAATTATTTCCTTTGTAATTATAAAATAAATCTTCATAATTTAATGTGAAATTATATTTGATTATTTCATTATTAAATTTTAAATCAGGAAATTTTTTAATATCAACATTAGAATTACAAACAAAATAAATATAAGTTATATTATCATATCTTTTAAAATTTTTTTCAATGCATTCATTAGAATATTTATTAAAAAATATTTCTTTAATTTTATTATAATAATTTAAATCTCCTTGAATTAATCCAAATTCAATTTGTAAAATAATATTTTTAGAATTTTTAATAAAATTATCATTACCAATATAAATATTATTAACATAAAAACCCCATTTATGACTACCATCAATATAATTTACATCAGTATATATTAAATCTTTTTCTAAATAATTATTATCATAATTATGTAAATAATCACCAATAATCAATTTTCCTAAATCGTTATTTTTATCAGTATATTTTATATGAAAAGTATATCCATCAATAATATTATTTTTTTTTAATTGATTAATAATGCTTTCATTCCTTTTATATGTTGCATAAAGCGCTGCATATAAACTTAATCCAATTTCTCCTGTATATTCTTTTACATTTTCTTTTAATTCATTTGCTAATACAAATTGAAATTCATTTATTTTTTCCTTATCATTAAAATAAACAATATCTATACATAAATTACCATTTATAAAATCATATATAAAATAATTATATTTTTTTTTGTTTAAATATTGAAATGTAGTTGATTTATTTTGATTATATTTTATTCCAGAACCTTCATTATAATCGGCACTTGTTATAAATGTAGGAAATTGTTGTAATTTAATAAACATATTTATTTTTTGTTCAGGGGTTCCTATTTTAATTTCTGTATAAATTTCATTTAAAAATAAATATTCAATTAAATTATTTTCTTTCAAATTATTATTACTTTTACTTTTAAAATTTAATATAAGGTTTTTCATATTAAATAAATGAAATATACCTAAAAAAATATATAATATCATATTCATTTATTATAATTAAATCATTTTTTTTAATATATTATTATTTAATTACTAAATAAAAATTAATTAATAAAATATTAAAATATTATTACATTTTCAATAAAAAAAAATTATAAATGAATTAAATAAAAAATAATTTTATTTTATAAATATATATAATAATTTTTTTTTATACTATTTTAGAGAAAAGAAATTAAAAAATAATATATATTGATAGATGATTAATTATTATATATATCTAGATTTATGCAAATGATTAAACTAAGAATTAAATTATTGTTTGATACATATTTTAATAGTGACTTAATTTTTTATTTTATATAAAATATTAATTATCCAATATATTTATATTATATATATAAGTAATTAAAGTTTATAAAAATAAAGTATAAGAATTTATTTAAATGTAACAATATTAATTCATAAATATTTAAAAAAATTAATAAATATTAAAAACATTTTTTCAAAGCATTAATATTTTAAATAATCATCTTTTTATTAATGATACATAAATAATAGAAAAAAATAAATTTGTGATTTGTGTAATTAAAACATCAAAAAAATTATATCATCTTTTTATTAAATAATAATTATAAATTTATGAATAGATAATAATAATATAATTTAAAAAATCAAATTTTTATTTATAAGAATATATTATATACAAATGACATGAATTCTTAACTGATAGACTTTATTAAAATTAATTATTTACATCATTTTTTTCTTTTTTGTCTTAATTTTCTTTGAAGACAAAAATTCACTATTCCATTTTTTAATATAAAGTTCCATGTATTTTGTTCTTTTTTATCAGAAATATTATCAAAGTCTTTCATAAATGTATCAATATATTCATAAAATTTCATATTTAAAATTAATTTAATTTCTTCATCCAATTCAATATATTTAATAATTTCTAAATTTTCTTTTTTTTCTTTTTTTGTTACAACTCTTCTATAATTAACTAAAATATTTTTAATATTCAAATTTAAAACATTTATATTATAATTTTTTTCAATACCAGTTATTTTATTTAATAGATGATTTCCTAATTGTTTTCTTTTTATAATATTATTAACCTTTTTTACTGCTGATTCAATAGATTTATTTATTATTTTTTTATAGCAATCATCAAAAGAGGAATTAGTATGTCTAGCTATACTTTTACTTTTACCTTTTTTACATCTTCCTCTTTTTTTATTAAAAACATTAAATAATTTAAATGATTTATTTACATTTTTTTCATCTTTATTATAATTATTTTCTTTTTCTGATAAAGTATTTAATTCATCATCAAATTTTTCTTTATTAATAATTTTTTGATTTTGGTTTAGATTTTCATTTGTAATATAAGGATTAGATAATTGAGATTTATCGTTAAACATAAATTGAAAATTTACTCGAAATTCATCATTTTCAAGTTCTCCATTTTCAAAATCTTCCTGAATAAATAATTCATTACATTTATTCATATCAATTACTTTTGAATTTTCATTTGTTGATATTTCAGTTGTTACTATTCTTGTTTTATTTTCTTTAACACTGTATGGCGATAAAAATTGTTCTTTATTTTCATTAACTTTTTGTACTTTTATATCTGTATTATTTGATATTATTTGTTTTGATTTTTCATTTTTGCATGTTTCAAAAGTTCGTTTTATATAAATTTCATTTAATTCGATAGATATTTTATTAACACTATCTATTTTGTGATTCATATTTAATAAAAAATTATTTTTTTATTTATTTTCTTAACTCTTCTGAATGAGTAGTCTTTGATTATATAAAAAAAATATAATGTGTTTTTCTTTATATTTAATAAAATAAATAAAAAAAATTTAATTTAATTTAAAAAATAATTAATTAAATAAATAAATAATGTTTCATTTGATAACATATTTTTCTCAAAGGAAAAAAAATTTTTTTCAATTAATAAAAATGGGATGCTCTCCTTTAAAAACTAAAAAAGGTAATAAAAACCAAATAATAAAATAATAGATAAAAAGCCTTTATATGTGACAGATATAAAAATAATAGAACCACTTCCAGAAGAAAATAAACAACAACAAATAGTAATTTTATAAAAAATTAATTTTTATAGAAAAGTTCAAAATTAATAAGAATATTATCTTATAAAATAAAAAATAATGATACTTCTACAAATTATAGAAGTAGAGAAACAACCACAATAGTAAATTTTGAAAAATTAGTTAAATTAAAAACGAAAGAAAAAAAGAAAAAATTAAATGATTCAAGTGATTTTGAAGATGATAATAAAATATTAGAAGTTTCTTCACAAGAAATAAATGAAAGTAAATCTTATGGTACAACAGAAAATAAAAAAGTTGATCAACAAATTCAAACTATTGTAATGGAAAATGAAGATATTAAGTTAATTAATAATTCTATAAAAAAAAATTTTCTTTTATCTAATTTATCACAAGATTTAATTGATAAAATAATAAATAAATTAATTATTGTTTCAATTGATAAAGGAGATTTTTTATATAAAGAAGGAGATAATGCTTATTTTTTCTTTATTATTAAATCAGGAAAATTTGAATCTTTTTCGAAATTAAATATTTCAAAAAATGAAAATGAAGAAAGTTATATTTCAAATATAACAAATAATAAAATTATTTTAGCAAGTGGTGAAACTTTTGGAGAAGAATCATTATTAAATATGTCAAAAAGGAATTCTACTATTAAATGTATTGAAAATGGAGAATTATTTTTATTAGATGAAAGAACTTTTAGAGATACTGTTTATAATTTAAATAGAATTAATGTTCAAGAAAAATTAAATTTTTTAAAAAAAATTGATGTATTTAATTGGATTGAACCAAATGAATTAAATAATATTTGTGATTGTTTAATTAAATGTGAATATCAAAATAATAAAATTGTTGCTCAAAAAGGAAAAAAATGTGATAGTATGTTTATTATTATTGAAGGAAGTTTACAATGTGTTGGAAAAAATAAAAAAAATATTGATGAAATAAATGAAAATGAATATATTGGACAAATTTTGATGATTTTTGATAAAGTTTGGCCTTTTAATTTAATTGTTAAAGAAAAAAAATGTGTATGCTATCAATTATTAAAGTCTGATATTTTAAAATATTTTACTGATGATTTTTTTAAAAGATTTATTAATTCTATTTGTATGAATTCTTTTAATAATACTAATAAATTTAAATATTTAATTGAAAATGTTGATAATATTTTATATAAAATATTACAAAATTCTGAAACTAAATTTTATAAAAAAGGTGATTTAATTGCAGAAAAAAATACTGTTTTAAATAATAAATTAATTATAATATTATCAGGTTATGTTTCATATGAAAAAAATGATAATGAAATAATAGGAAAAAGAGGAGATTTTTTATTTGAAGATAATATATTAAAAAATAAAAATATTACAGATAATATAATAGCAAAAAATCAAATAGTAATAACACAAGAATTTTCAATAAATAATTTTAAAACAATAATTCTAAAAAACATATATAAAGATCAAATAATTGAAGAACCAAAAAATAAAATTATAAAAACAAATATTACAGAACAGAATAATATTAGTATAGAAAGTATTGATGAAATAGAAGAAGAAAACCAAAGTAAAAACGTAATGACAACTAATATTTTAGACTTATTAGATTTTTATGAAAGATTAACACATTTACGTAATCAAGAATTATTTAAAAGTATTTCAGATTCTCAATTACTACAAATAGGTAAATTAATGTTAAAAAAAACATATTATAAAGATGAAATAATAATAAAAGAAAACACAAAAGGTGAATATTTATATTTTTTATATAAAGGTTCAGTAAGAGTAATAGATATTAATGGAAAAAAATTAAGAGAATATCATGATGATTGTATTAGTTTTGGTGAAATAAGTTTATTAACAAATAAATTACATACTGCTACTGTAATTGCTTTAGAAGAAACTTTTTGTTATTTATTATCTAAAAGTAATTTTGAATTAGTTATTGATAATAATATGAAATCTTATTTAACTAAAAAAATCCAATTATTAGATAATTCTGATATTGAATTAAAAGATTTATATTATATTGATAAATTAGGAGATGGAAAATTTGGTCATGTGTCTTTAGTTCATAATGGAAAAATTATATTTGCAATTAAGGCAGTTAATAAATTTTTAGCTCAAAGAAAAAAAATGTTACAAAAATATTTTATAAAAGAAAGAAATGTATTATTATCATTAGTAAATCCATTTATAATAAAATTATTAAAAACTTTTCAAAACCAAGATTACATATTTTATTTAATGGAATATGTAAAGGGAAATGAATTAGCAAGTTTCATAAATTCTCGTTCAAATGAAAACTTAAGAAATAAATATCATACTCAATTTTACGCATCAATAATATTATTAATAATAAATTATTTACATAATAAAAAAATAGCACATCGTGATATAAAAGGAGAAAATATTATGATTGAAGAAAATGGTTATTTAAAATTAATAGATTTTAATACTTGTGTTGAAATAAAGGATTTAACAAGAACAATAACGGGAACTCCACATTATATGGCTCCTGAATTATTATTAGGAAAAGGATATAATTTTTCTGTTGATTATTGGTCAACTGGAGTATTAATTTATAAAATTTATTTTGGGTATTTCCCTTTTGGAAATGATATGTATGATCCTATGAATATTTATTATGAAATTGTTAAAACTGATTTAATTATTCCTTTTAATACTGAAAAATATTTTTCTGAATTTATTTGTAAAATTTTAAATAAAGATCCTAAATTGAGATTATGTAGTTTAAATCAAGCTAAAAATGAAAAGTTTTTTTATTGGTTTAATTGGGATGATATTATTGATATGAAAATGGAGCCTCCATTTATTCCAACTATAAAATATAATTTAAATGAATGTTTGAATAATAAAGATAAATTATATATTGATATGGTAAAACATTTTGAAATGACAAGTTTATCACTCTCTTCTTCTTTAAAAGATAATAATAATATAAGTAATAATTCTTTATGGGCAGATGAATTTTAATAAAGTACTTATAATATAAAATGTATATATAGGAAGGAATAGTTTTATTTTTTTGATATTAATGTCAATATAAATTATTTTACATACTATAATTATATATTATACTAGTAAAAATATTTTTATATTTTTTTATTTTAAATATTTTTCTTTTTTAAAAGTAATATTTATTATCATATTATTTTTATTTCAAAAATATGCATTCACAATTATTTACAAAAGATGTAAAAATTTCATTTGAATATAAAAAAAGAACAGTAACTGTTGATGTAAAACCATATCAAAAAATATCAGAATTAAAAGAAATAGCAAATAAAGTTTTTTTTCCAATAAAGAATGAAATAAGTATAACATATCAAAATCAAGATTTAGATGAATTTGGTCAAATTTTAATAGGTGATCATTTTAATCAAAAAACTTCAATAAAATTAAAAGTAGTACCCAAAATTATAAAAAAAGAATATAGAATATCAGATAAATCAATAGAAGAAAATGATCCAAAGAAAAAATTATTGTCTTGTTTATGTGGAAAATATTATATTTCTAATTATTGCAGAACATGTAAAAAATTTATATGTAATCATTGTAAAATAAAAAAAGAACATAAATTACATAAAAATATTTCAGTAAATACAAATAAATTATTAGAAAGTACTAAAAATTATGCAATGACATTAAAAAATGATATTTATTCAAATATTGAAACATCAAAAAAATATTTTAATAAATTTCAATCATCAAAATTTATTGAAGGTGAATCTTGGAAAGAAATTATTATAAGAAAATATCAAGATTTTTATGATAAATATGAAGAATATTTAAATAAATATAAAATTCTTGATGATAGTGGAAATAAAATAAATGAATTTATTAATGAATCAAAAAAAGATGATAATGAAATTAATAATATTATAAATAATTTAAATCAAAATTCAAAGAAATTAGGTTATAAAATGACACTTGATGAATTTAAAGAATTTTTTGATAATTTAACATATATTGAAGATAAAATTCATAATATTTCAAAAAATAATAAATTATTCATTAAAAATTATAAATTAAATGAAGGATTTAATCAAATAAATAGTCAAATTGATAAAATATTAGATTTTGCTTTACAAAAAAAAAAATTTTTAGGCGTTTCTGATTCAGAAGATGAAAAAAGTAATATAAATACTACTGAAGATTATAATAATGATGAAAATAATTATGATGATGATAATAATAGTAATATTAAACATTCTCAAACTGGAAGTAAATATGAAGAAAAAGAAGAAGATGATGAAAATAATAATTATGAAGAAGATGATTAATCATTAATTTTTTTATAGTTATATAAAAAATAATATAAAAAATTAATTTTTAAAAAAAAATAATTTATTACTATTTATATGACTCTCTTATTTTTTATTTTAAATTAAAATTAAAAAATGTATTCGTTTGCTATGATATGTGATGATTTAAATGAAAATAATAATAAACAAGTAAATCAATATCAAAATAATAATAATAATAATTTAACTTTATTGAATAGTCAAAAAACTTTCAGAATTAAAAGAAATTATCATATGATGAATGGAAATAGCACTCAATCAAATAATTTAAATTCTTTTCCAGAATATTTTTCAAAAAAAATGAAATTAACTGGTATAGATCCTGATAAAAAAGCCCAAATTAATTATAATATTGTAAGAATAAAAAACAATATTCCTGAAAAAATAAAAATAGAAATGGAGAAATATCAAAATCAAAGAAATTACTATTCTTCAAAAATAAACGTTTCTCCATGTTATTGTAGTAATGAATATAATTGTGGTAAATAAAAAATATTTAAATTTATATATTTAATTTACTAATATTATATAAAAACCCAAAAAATAAAATATTAAAAAAAATAGTTTACAAAAAAATAATCATTTAAAAACAAAAAATTTTTTAAAAAAAACCAAAAAAAAAAAAAAAAAAAAAAAAACCTAAAAAAAAAAAAAAAAAAAAAAAAAAAAAAAAAAAAAAAAAAAAAAAAATTTCTAAAAAAAAAAAAAAATAAAAATATGGTAAAAAAATCTCAAAAAAAAAAAAATGGAAGAAAACCCAAATTCAAAACAAGAAGAGCAATATTCCTACACAATAAAATACATAATAGTTGGTGACAGTAGTGTAGGAAAATCCAATCTCCTTCTTCGTTATAGTAAAAACACATTTGATCCATCTCACATGACAACATTAGGAATAGAATTTGCAAATAAAAAAATAAAATATGAAGGAATAAACTATAATATTCAAGTATGGGACACAGCAGGACAAGAAAGTTTTAAAAGTGTAACTCGTGCTTATTATAAATCAAGTGCTTGTGCTTTTATAGTTTATGATATTACAAATGAAAAATCTTTTAATAATATTGAAAATTGGATTTTTGATTGTAAAAATTTAGCTCCTTCAAAAATTCAATTATTTCTAATTGGAAATAAATGTGATTTAGAAGATAAAAGACAAATTGATTATGAAACTGGAAAAAATTTTGCTAATTTACATAATATGATTTTTTTCGAAACTTCTGCTTTAAGTGGTTTTAATGTTAATAAAGCTTTTATGAAAAGTATTGAAATTATTGATGGAAATATTAGAAATGGTTTTTATGATGGAGAAGATTCTTCTCTTCAAGGTATTAGGAAAATGAAAAATGGAGTTGAAGTTAGTGGAGAAAGGTTTATTAATGTTAATAAATTGGTAAATGGAAAAAAGGAAAGTTATTATAGTTGTTGTAATTATGGATAGTTTTTTTTTTTTTTTTTTTTTTTTTTTTTTTTTTTGTTTTTTTTTTTTTTTTTTTTTTTTTTGTTTTTTTTTTTTTTTTTTTTTTTTTTTTTTTTTTTTTTTTTTTTTTTTTTT
>Ga0256407_10009688_pt1 | contig 13721 bp, 11 predicted proteins | sample RumenRJG_04DNA_FD_193489 | JGI IMG/M metagenome (GOLD analysis project Ga0256407, IMG submission 193489) | Bovine rumen microbial communities from Lethbridge, Alberta, Canada - RJG_04 | ecosystem: Host-associated > Mammals > Digestive system > Stomach > Rumen | place: Canada: Alberta... | reverse complement strand
GGGACGTTCGACGGCGCCGGGCATGCGATTTCAGGTTTGAAGGTCGGCGCGCGCGAGTATGCGGGGCTTTTTGCGAAGATCGGCGAGAAGGGGCGCGTTTGCAACGCGAGAATCTCCGGCAATCTTACCGTCGGCGCGCCGTCGCAGGCGGCGGGGGGCGTCGCGGCGATTAACGACGGGGTCGTGACGGGCGTCGCGTGCCGAGTCGAGGTCGAGATCGCGGCGGACGCGGCGCCGACCGCGGCGGTCGGCGGACTTGTCGGCGCGGGGTCGGGGATCGTCGCGTTTTGCGAGTTTGACGGGGTTCTCGACGATTCTCGAAAGGATCCCGGAATTTTGGGCGCGGTCGTCGGACTGCAAGACGCGACGAAAGACGGCGGGCGAGTCGCGGCGCTTCCGCGACTTTTCACGGCGCACGCGGGCTTTGCCGCCAAGGGCGGGGTCAAAGATCAAAAGGAAGACAATACGCTCGCGAATATCGTCAAAGCGCTGCGCTACCGTCCCGACGTCGTCGAAGTCGACGTTCGTCTGCACAAAGGCAAGACGCTCGTGATAACGCATAACACGCCGACGACGGACGCGACGCCGACGCTTGAATCCGCGCTCCGACTCCTCATGGGCGAGCTTCCTCCTGAACTTGAAGGGGAGGAATTCGATCCGGAACAAGCGCGAAAAACGAAGATTCAACTCGACGCGAAACAGGACGGACTCGTCCCCGTAGAACTGGCGTTAATCGAAAAAATCGGCTTTCCGCTCGACCGCGTCGTTATGGCGGGGGACAGCCGATATGAAACGGTTCTCAAAGAGATCGATCAGATTCGCGCCGCCGTCGGCAAGGGCATGGAATTTTGGATGAATCCCGATCGGATGGCGTCGTATGACGAGCTAAAAGAGAAGGCGCCTTCTTTTCTCGAAAAGATCGACGCGCTCGGACTGCCGCAGTTTACGGTCAACTCCTACTACGGGGCGATTACGCCCGACGTCGAGGAATGGCTGGACGAGAACAATATTCAGATTTCTATGTGGACGCTCAACGACGCGAGAGCGATTGAACAGGGGCTGCTCCGCGGCGCGCATAACGTGACGTCGCGCCTTCCCGAAGCGCTTAAAGCGCGGGAGGAATGTGCGCGGCGCGGCGTCTACGGCGTTCGTTACGACGCGTCGAAGTATCGCGACGTTGGTCGCGAACTTGTCGAGTAACCGTAACGACCCGCAGACGCCGCGACCAGAATTTCATGACGTCGCGGCGAACGAGCGGAACTCGTCGTCAGTATGAGACGATCGGTTGAGGCGGGAACGCGTAGTTCGAGGTTGTCGGCGCCGACGACGCGTTCGAGAAGTATTGGGGCGCCGCGCCGTAATTGGACGGCGTATACGACGATTGCGGCGGAACGGTCTGCACGCCCGTCCCCATTCCCTGAGGCGCCGCGTTTGCGCCGTTCGAGTATCGGTTGTTGAGGGGCGACGAACCGGGGTTAGACGCTTGCGGATACTGTTCGTTTGACCAGATCGCGGCGCCGGATCGCGCGCTGGCGTCGTAGGCTTCCGCGTCGCTGGGCATGTAAATCGGCTCGCCGTCCGGCGTCGCGGCGGCGGTCGTCATGCCGCCTTGCAGTCCGTTCGGTTGGTCGACGCGAGTCCATCCCTGCGCCTCCATGTTGAGACCGCCATAGCCCAACGCCTTCTGCATCTCCGGCGGCGGGGTCGTCGTCAGATTTCCGTCGGAGTCCATGTAGAACATGCGCCCTTCCATGAGCTGCGGATTCTGTTCAAAAGATTCCATCTCATGTTCTTTGTTATATTGGAGCCGCTCCTGATAGGCTTTCCGTTCCTGTTCGATTCTCGCCGCCGCGATTTCTCTCGGCGAGTATCTTCTTTCCGCAGGTCTGACATAAGAGTTGCGCGACGATCGGGACGGCGGCGTAAAGATCGATCTCTTTTCGCCTCCCGAAGGCTCCATGCGCGCCTGCGACGATTGATAAAGAACGGAAAAACCTTTCGTGAAAAGCGGATTAAGCTGGAATTCGTTCGGATTCGTCGGCGCGGGGACGTACGGACGTTCCCGTTGCGCCACGGACGATTTGCTCTGCGAGCGTTCGACGGTCGAAACGAGTCGAACGTTCTGTTTCGCGCCTTTGACGTCTCCGGACGCGTCGTTCTCGGCGCCGTCCGCCGGCTCGTCGTTTTCCGAAGCGGTGTAACGAATCATCGCCGTTTTTTCTTTCGCGTCGCTCTTGTCGTCGGCGTCGTCCTTGTCCTTTTTAGCGACGTCGGCGAATGGCGCCGGCGTCTTGACGGGACCGAGCGCGGAACGCACGCCCGGTTGATTGACGTCCATCGGCGAAGTCGTCACGTCGCGCCATACGTTTCCTTGCGCGTCACGCGCGACGGTGCGTACGTAGAACGGCTTCATTTCCTCCGGCGTCGCGGTCCATGAATATCCGGATTGGTTCACGTCGAGGTCTTCCGCGACGATGGTCCAAGGTCCCGTCGGAGACGGAGCGCGTTCGACGCTCAACGATTTAACGTCGACGGCATACCGCGCGTCGATATCTTCCGGGCGGAACCAGCGAACGGTGACCAAAAGACTTCCAGTGCCCTTTCCGACGCCAAAGGAAAGGTTGCGCAACTTGCCCGGCCGCGGGCTCGTTTCCTCCGGGGGCGCCTCCATATCTCGGAGTTCAGGCGCGTCGATCTGCGGCGCGGTCGGCGTCGTGAGTTCGGGCTGGACGTCTTCCGCGGCAAAGGACGCGTTGTCGACGAGCAACTCTTCGTCGTTCTGCCGCAGAATCGGAGGCGCGGCGAGATCGGAGATTTCCGCGAGATTGTTCGGGCTGGCGTCGATCGTCGGCTCGCCGTCGTCCGCTAGCGCGAAGGATTCGCCTATCGCGTTCGCGCCCTGGGTAAAGATTAGCCCTTTCGTCGAACTGAAAGAATTCTCGCCCGACTTAAAGCTCGTCATCAATACGAACCAGTATTCTCCGGGCTCCGGCGCGTGGAAAAGGAAATCTTTATTCTTGTCGGTCGGCTGTTTGACCGCGCACGCGCGCCACGTCTTGCCCTTGTCGGGCGAGCATAGCAAATCGATCGCGGTTATTTCACTCGAGTCGGCGTTTTGGGGGAAGTAGAACGTAAACTTGTACTCAGACGCGTCGACGACCGCCGAATTTGTCTTTGGCGCGGGCAACTTGACGTCGACAACCGACGCTTGGTCAAAAAGGTCGGAAGGAACCGAAAAACTTTTCAGCGCGTTATTGTCAGACGGTCGCGCGTTATTTATAATACTCTGAGCGCGGAGTTCCGAGTTGTTGCTAAAAGCGCCCAATTCGACGCTTGTCGCGCCTAAAAGCGCGAGTCCAACGATAGTGGAACGCGCAAATTTCGTCGCGTTCAAACGAACGTGGCGGCAGGGCGATAAACAACGTTTCATAACGACGCCTCCGGCGGCTGTGAGTAAAGATTCTACAATCGGCGAAGCTCCGTCCTCGCCGACGTCTATACGACGCGTTGTATCGAATCGACCGATTATGACGTGGAATTTTATTCTTTTTAAGAAGTTTCCGGTCGCGTAAACAGGGTAAGATAAATAAGATTATTTGTCGTCCTCGGTTTATCGACGCGGGACGTCGCCGTGCAATTATATTAAGATTTGTGGGGATTCGACCCCTTGTTCCTCTTTGGCGGACGTCATGGATCATCTTCCTGGACTGATTCTTGCATTTACCGGGCTGGCGATTTTCGCGGCGATCGCTTGGTATATCTTAGGTAAGATTCGACGCTCTGGTCGCGGTTCTAGGGCGCTTTCTTCTGAAGAACTGCTCGCTCAGTTCAGCCAGATGTACGACGACGGCGAACTTACCAAGGAAGAATTTCGCGCGATTAAACTCTTTCTAGTCTCCGATATTGCGACGGCCTCCGAACTCTCAAAAGACGAAAAGAGTCCCGAAGAGGATTCTCGCGAAGCGCGCCTCCAAGAGCTTTTGCGCTCAGAACGGCGTTGAACGCGCCTGGTTTCCGGATTTCTTCTTTTTTTCCACGTTTTGAGAGCGCTTTTATCTTTCAAAATGAAATATTTGTTCAAAATAGGAAAAATATATAATCTTTTTCTGAAAAAACGAGTATTATTCTTTTTTGGATTATGAATAAAAAAGCGGTCGAACGTTCCACGCGAGATTTTTTTGAGTATAGCGCTTAAACGGTCGATTTCCCCAAAACGCGTTTATCGGCGAGGACTGCGACATGTCGATCGTCGGCGACGCGGCGCGGAGAATTTCAGCGTAAAAACACGCGACGTGAGAAGTTTGAGAAAGATAGAATTTTTTGCATTTTCTCACGTCTTCCGGCGTATATTCGCTAGAGGACGCGTTTACAGCGTCGGCGCTTTGTAAGGATACGAAGTCGCCAATCGACCCGCGTGAGATGGAATTAATGGGCGCGCCTTTCTCTGATCAAGGGACGCGTCCGACGGAGGACTTCAATGATCGACGAACACGACGAGTTCAAGGGCGAGCGTTTCTCTGAGAATCATAGCGCGGGCGACGGCTGCGAACACGACGAACATGAGTCGCGTCAAAAGAACGCCTATTGTTCATTCTGTCGTAAACATTATCGCGAGGTTGGACCTCTTGTCGAAGGTCCCGGCGAGGCGTATATCTGCGGAGACTGCGTCAGTCTATGCGCTAAGATTCTCGATCAGGAACGTCGCCGCCGACTCGGACGCGGCAAGCCGTTTGGTCGCGTTCCTTCGCCGCGCGAGTTGCTCGCAAAGCTCGACGAATACGTCGTCGGGCAAGATTACGCGAAAAAGACGCTCTCCGTCGCCGTTCATAACCATTACAAGCGGGTGAATTCCCTGACTGACTTTGACGACGTCGAACTCGGAAAGTCTAACGTGCTGCTCCTCGGGCCGACCGGCTCGGGCAAGACGCTGCTCGCGCAAACGCTTGCGAAGACGCTGGACGTTCCCTTTGCGATCGGGGACGCGACGACGCTCACCGAGGCGGGCTACGTCGGCGAAGACGTCGAAAATCTTATTCTTAAGCTTCTGCGCGCCGCCGATTTCGACGTCGAATTGGCGCAGCGCGGGATTATCTATATCGACGAGATCGACAAGATCGGCAAGACGAGTCAGAACGTGTCGATTACGCGCGACGTTTCCGGCGAGGGCGTGCAGCAGGCGCTCCTCAAGCTTCTTGAAGGAACCGTCGCGAACGTGCCGCCGCAGGGCGGGCGCAAGCATCCCGAACAGCAGTATATTCAGGTCGACACGTCGAACATCCTCTTCATCTGCGGGGGCGCGTTTGTCGGTCTCGATAAGATCGTAGAGAAACGGCTCGGCAAACGCCGCATCGGATTTGGCGCGGAAGACGCCGCGCTCACGTCGACGAACGCGAGCGTCGTCGGGGGCGCGGATCAAGACGCGCTCCTCGCGCAAACGACGTCGGAAGATCTGTACGAATTCGGGCTGATTCCGGAACTCGTCGGACGTCTCCCCGTCGTCGCGTCGCTCGAACCGCTTTCCGAGGAAGCGCTTTGTCGCGTCCTTCGCGAGCCGAAAAACTCGCTCGTCAAACAGTATCAGAAGCTCTTTGCAATGGAAAACGCGGAGTTGGAGTTCTCCGACGACGCGCTCCGCGTGATCGCGTCGACCGCGCTGGAACGCCATGTCGGCGCGCGCGGGCTGCGCGCTATTCTCGAGGAACTTATGCTCGAGCCGATGTTTTCGCTTCCCGACGTAGGAGTCGGCGCGCGGTATTTCATCACGAAAGAAATGGCGGAAGGCTCCGTTCCCGTAACCCCGACGACGATCGAGCCGAAACGTAAATCCGCGTGAGTTTTGAGAAAATATCGACGCTTTTTCCATGTTCGCGGTCATTTGCTTGCAAATCGCCGAAAAATCGTTAGAATGACGAACGACAACTGAGGAAATCGCGGTTTCGCCCGTCGTTTTTCGCGGCCGTCGCGATTTCCACTCACCCCTCCCGTTTGACGTTTCAAGGAGCGTTCCATGAAAATTGTATTTGCCGCCGACCCGTTCGCGCTTAGTCTCCGCAAAGCGATTGTCGACCACCTGAAGCAGAATGGTCACGAAGTGATCGACTTCGGCGCGTCCGAGGACAATACCGAAATCCAGTATTATGAAAGTTGCGTCAAAGCGTGCGAAGCGCTCCAGCGCGGCGAAGGCGAGCGCGCTATTCTGCTCTGCGGCACCGGCATGGGCATGAACGTCATCGCGAACCGCTTCAAGGGCGTGCGCGCCGCCGTCGTCGAGTCTGTCTTCGCAGCCCGAATGTGCCGCGCGATTAACGACGCCAACGCGCTGTGCCTCGGCGCGATGATTTGGGGCGACTGGATGGCGTGCGAAGCCGTCGACGTCTTCCTCAAAACGAAGCTCGGCGACGGTCTCGAAGACCTCAAAGAATTCCTGCAGCAGGCCGCGAAAACCGTCGAAAAAATCGATCCGTGACCGGCGACGTCGTCGCCGACGCCTGTCGGCGATCCCTCGATATTAGATAATCCGCGCGTTTGGCTTCGGTTGAACGTCGCGGATTTTTCTTTTGCGAAAAAGTTGTTTTTTCACGGTTCTTCCCGTGTCGGAACTTTCGCCGAAGCGCGACGTTCCGGCCTCCGCGGTCGCTGAGAAAGTCGGCGTTTTTTCTTAAGCCGACGGCGTTTTTTCTCGATAATGGAAGTACGCGACGTCCTGGCATGACGATAGAACGTCGCTTTCGGTTCGGCGGCGAAATCGCGCGCCGAATCACTGAGTCGGCGCGCATGTCGCGTCGACGGCGGCGACGAGGATAGATCAAGACCGTTATGAATAAGAAAACGATATTTAGCGCGGCAGGGATTGCGGCTTTTCTCTTCTTTGGTTGCTTCTCTCTCTTGGGAGAACGCAACCTGACGAACGAACCGCTTCGCGCCAACCCCCCTTCAAGCGTGGAAGATATTAATGAACGCGTCGTTTTCCTCACCGATTACGACGAGGCGTTGGCGACGGCGCGACGCGAGAATAAGCCGGCGCTCATTTTCTTCATGTCGGAAGACTGCAAATATAGCCGACAGATGCTCCGCAACGCGTTCGTCGATCCGGACGTCGAGCGTCTGTCCCGCTCCTTTGTCTGCGTCGAAATCGACGTGAACGATCCCGAAAGCGACCGCGTCTGCGACGTTTTCGACGTCGCGGCGACGCCGACGGTTCAATTTGTCACTTCGTACGGCGTCGCGCTCCAGCGCGTTACGCGATTGCAGACCGGCGAAGAACTCTGCGACCAGATGCAAATCGCGTTGACGTCTGCCGCATGGCGTTCCGCGCATACCGCCGACGACTTGGCGCGTCGCTAACCGCCGCGCTGTTTTCCCCTCCCTGAAACGAAAAAACGGACGCTTTTGGCGTCCGTTTTTTTACGTTACGTTCTCAACCGCGACGAATTCTTTCAATGAAGCGTCAATTATCCACGACGGCGAACGAGACGTCTGTGAAGCCCGTCTTGGCGCAAAGAACCATAATCGGTTCGATCGCGCCGTAAGGGACGTCGCGGTTCGCGCGGATGCGGACGGAAGTCTCGCGCGTCGCGCGCGCTTTCTCTCGGAGAAGTCTCTCGCGGAGTTCGTCGAGATCGACGCGTTTCGTTCCGAAGTAAAAGACGTCGGCGCTCTCGACGTTCACAATGATTTTGCCCTTGTCGCTTTCGTCAAGCGTCTCCCCCGACGTTTCGCGCGGCAACGTGAGTTCCATTGCGACTTCGTCGTGAATCATGCGGTTCGACATGACGAAAAAGACAATGAGCAGAAAGACGACGTCGATGAGCGGCGTTATATTAAAACGCAACGAACGCGGTCTGATTCCTTCTGGCGAACGCATCGTCTTCTCCCTATTTTTTCACGCGATTCGACTTTCGACGGCTCCCTACGCGTTATTCCGGAACGCCGGCGCGCCAACCCTCAAAACGTTCCTCGCAAAATTCAAGGTAACGATCCTCTTCTATCGCCTTCCTTGCGCCCGCGACCAAACGCTGATAATACGTGATGTTGTGAATCGTCAAGAGAATCGGGCCGAGCATCTCGCCCGTCGTAAAGAGGTGACGAATATAGGCGCGACTCCTGCGGCACGCGGGGCACGGGCAGTTTTCTTCGAGAGGACGCGGGTCGCGTTCATAGCGCGCGTTGCGCAGGCGCATCGGTCCGCAGTCGGTGAACGCCATCGCGTTGCGTCCGTTGCGCGACGGCATGACGCAGTCGAACATATCGACGCCGCGCTTTATTCCTTCAAGCAGGTCCTCGGGCCGTCCGACGCCCATGAGGTAGCGCGGCTTGTCTTGAGGGAGATACGGCTCGACCGCCTCGATGCAGTCGTACATCTCGCACGGCTCTTCGCCGACGCTCAGTCCGCCGATCGCGTAGCCTTGGAAATCAAGCTCCGCGAGTTCTTCCGCGCAGTATCGGCGCATGCCGTAATCCAGCCCTCCTTGGACGATTCCAAAGAGCGCCTGATCTTCGCGGCGCTTCGCGTCGCGGCACCGCTTCGCCCAGCGAACCGTTCGACGCATCGCGTCTTCGACGACCGCGCGACTGTTCGGGAGCGCGACGACGTGATCGAACGCCATTACGACATCCGCGCCGAGCGCCTCTTGAATCGCGATCGAACCTTCTGGCGTGAGCGCAAAACGACTCCCGTCGATGTGCGACTGGAAGACGGCGCCCTCTTCGTTGATCTTCGTAAGCTTTGCGAGCGAGAAGAGCTGAAACCCGCCGCTGTCGGTCAGCATCGGACGTTTCCAGCCCGTAAAGCCATGAAGCCCGCCTAATTCGCGGACAATCTCCGCGCCTGGACGCAGCATCAGATGATACGTGTTGCCCAGCACGATCTGCGACCCCGTCTCCTCGAGGAGCCCGACTTCGACGCCCTTGACGGATCCCCGCGTTCCTACAGGCATAAAGGTCGGCGTTTCGACGACGCCGTGAGGCGTCGTCAAGGTTCCGCGTCTCGCGGACGAGTTCGAGTCTTTATGACGAAGTTCAAAGAGGAAAGGGGCCATGTTTCTAAAAAATCCGCGCGTAAATCGAATCGATAAAAAACGCGCGAAGCGTCCCAAGGACGCGACGCGCGCCGTTTCTGTCGCCTTCGTAGCCGTCGGCTTCGCGAATCACTCGCCCTTGAGACGAATGTTGAAGTTCTCGAGCTTCTCGCGGATTTCCTTGAGGCTCGTGACGCCGAAGTTTTTGATTTCCAAGAGTTCGTCGGCGGAGCGTGAAACGAGTTCGCCGAGCGTTTGGATGTTGAGACGGTTCATGCACTTTCGAGCGCGAACGGAAAGATTGAGGTCGCTGACAGGACGCGCCAAAACGCTCTTTTCCTCCTCGGACAGCTGGGCGGTTTCGACCGCGTCCGCGCGTTGTTTTTCCGCGGAGAACATTCCGAGCTTGAGGTTCTTTTCGTGGAGAATTCTCTTGATTTCGTCGAGGCTCGTTTCGCCGAAGTTCTTGCTCGCGAGAAGTTCCTGCTCCGTTAGTTTGCAGAGGTCGCGAAGCGTGACGACGCCCATCTGAGAAAGGCACTTGCGCGCGCGAACCGAAAGTTCGAAGTCGGAGATCGGCTGGCTGAGCTTGAGCCCCAACTCATGCTGACGCGTGACTTCGTCTTCGTCGAAACGCATGTCGGACGAGCCCTGGACGTCTTTGAGGTAAAGACGCGCTCTTGCGTTCGTAGGATAAGAATCGAGAACGCGCTGGAAACACTGCTGCGCGAGTTCATACCTCTCATGGTCTTCGTAGAGAATCCCGAGATTGATGAGAACTCCGACGCTCGCGGGGAACCGTCGCGCGGCGCGTTGATAAAGTTCAAACGCTTCCTCGTCGTTTCCACGACGCTCGTTCTCGAGCGCCAGCCCGAAGAGAGCGCCGGGATGATCTTTGTCGACGGCGACGGCGCGTTCATAGAGCGCGATCGCCTCTTGCGGGGCGCCGCCGATCGCGTTGATCGTCGCGCCGCGCTGATAAAGGTATTCCGCCGTCTGCTCGACGGCTCCCTGGAGACTGTCGAGTTCCCGGAGGCTTTCGTCGAGCTTTTCAGCCTCGCGGTAGACCTCGGCGCGCCCGAGGACGCAGTCGTCGGAATTGTACCCGGCGGTCTGCGCGGCGTCGTAGGTTTTGATCGCTTCGTCGAATTCCCTGCGCACGAAATGGAGCTTCGCGAAATAAAATTGCGCTAGCGCGCCGCCGTCGCCCTTCTTAAGAGATTCTAACGCTCCGTCGTAGTTCCCGACAAGGAACATGCAGACGCCGAGCTTGACGCGAGCGGCGGGGCTGAGTTCGTCTTCGTCTTTCGTTTTAAGTTCGTTGACCGCTTCTTTGAGCTCTTCGAATTTTTTCGCGTCGCGGCTAACGGAATCGCGTAGCTGGTCGATTTCACGGGGTCCGAAAGCGCCTACCGCCAGCACCGTTTGCCTAACGTCGAAGTCAGCGTTGATCGTCATAACGAATCGTTCTCCTGAAATTAAAACGCTCTAAAGATCGCCCCGAGCGAGACGACGGATTCATGAGCGTCGCGTCTTCAATTGCGGAAAATCGCATGATAAAAAGACGAATCCAACAAAATAGCCGTCTAATTCTATTTCTATCAAGAAAAAAAACAAGTGGGATAATCCCTATAAAAAGATTTTATCCCATAAAAAGCGCTTTTTTTGACGTCTTCAAGAGAAAAAAAGCCGCGGAGCGAGGCGCTCCGCAGCCTAGCGCGTTTAGATTATCTGCGATTGACCTCCATAAGGAGACGCAGAATGTAGAAGAAAAGGGTCATGAGCGACGTGAACAGCGATATCGTGCAAAGGATATCGTCGTCGTCCTGCGAATAAAGCAGCATGTTCGACGTGTCGTAGAGGATGTACCCGCACGCGAAGAATATCAGCGCGACCGTGAACCACGTCCCAAGTTCAAATCCAAAGAGCATCGACAAAACGATCAAAATGATCGCGGCGAAGCCGGTGAAAACTAAGAACGAGCGCAGGAACGAAAAGTCTTTGCGCGTAATAAAGACCGCCGACGAGAGCGCGACGAACATCGCCGCCGTCAGTCCGCACGCCTGCCAGATGATCGTCGTTCCGAAGTAGACCGCCGCGATTGCGAGAAGGGGCAAAAGAATCGCCGACTCTAGGAGCACGTAATATCCGAGCAACGCGTACATCTTGCCGCGCGTGGGATTGCGCGCGAGAATCGCGTTGCCGACCATCGGTCCGACAATGCAGAGCAGGAGCAAGAGACCGCCCGCGAGCTTGACGTTCTGCGCCGTAAAGGCTACGACCGCTTCCGCGCCGACGAGCGCGAAAACGAGCGCCTCGATAAGCGCGAGCGCTAAGACGGAAAGAGTGAGTTTCGTGTAAACGCGCGTGACAAGGGCGCTCTTTCGCTCCGCAGTCCACGCCGTCCGATCATACTGTTCTTGGAGATTGTAGTCGTTTATTGTTTGCATCTTTTTCGGTCCCCTGTAATTAATTCACTACGAGACGAATTTTCCAAACGGCTCAAACCGTCTATTTCATTGTATGCGAAAGATTATCAGATATCAAGGGAAAGAGACGTCGTTTTTTTTATCCGCGCGTACGACGTCCCGGCTTCCGCAGAAGACGGACGTCGCTCCACGTTTTTGACTTCACGACGAACGCGAGCGGAACGCCTCCGGCGGCGCGGCCTCAACGACCGAGAGAATTGAAAGAGTCAGAGTCCCGTCTCGTCCTCGATTTTGGCAATCAGGTCAAGGCGGCGCTGATGACGTTCGCCGTCGAAAGGAGCGACGAGCCACAGTCTCACGATTGCTTCCGCCGTCGCTTCGCTCAGGAAATTGCCGGAGAGACAGAGAATATTGGCGTTGTTGTGTCGGCGGCTGAGTTCGGCCGCGACTTCGTTATAGCATAACGCCGCGCGAATTCCTTTGAATTTGTTCGCGGTTATGCACATGCCGATTCCCGTGCCGCAGATGAGAATCCCGCGTTCCGCACGACCTTCCGAAACCGCCTCGGCGACGGCGGCGGCTACGTCGGGATAGTCGACGCTTCCCGCGATATTTTGCGCTTCCGGCGTCTCGACGGCGCGACTGTACTCGAGAGGAACGATTTTCGCGTCCTTCGCGCTGTTTTCGTCAAAAGAATCGCCGACGGCGGCGTTTTCGACCATGAACGCGCCCGCGACCGACTCCGCGTCGGCGTCGAGATATTCCGACTGCGCCGCGTAATGATTCGGCAGAAGGACGTTATACGTCAACAATCTTGCAAACTTGGCGCCGCGATGATCGCTTCCTATGGCAATGTTCATGTCGAGGTTCCCGTTTCACTGGCTAAACGCGCGCGTCGAAACGACGATTCAAACGCGTTGCGACTAAAATCAGGAAATATTATATTTTTAGGACAGATTTTGTCAACGCGGGCGAAGCTAGGGCCTTTGTGAACGTCGCTTTTACGTCGTCCTTTCGGCGATTGTTCGCGTTCGTTAGGCGTTTGAAGATACAAAACTCCGTAAATCTTCTTGTTCGCGACAATCTATTGAGAAGGGACGCCCTTTGCGAAAATCGCTCGTTCTTTCAGTTTCAAGTATGGTTTTTTACGCCGCATGCTATAAAATCCTAGAGACGGCGCGTCGTCGTCGATTTCCGTTTAGTTTGGCAAGGAACAACAAAATGAAAATGTCGATCATCGTGCTGTCGGCGTTGTTGACGCTGGCGTCGACAATCGCTTCTTCCCGAAAAGAAGACGTCGCTTCCTCTGCGAAATCGGACGACGTCTACGTCGTCGAAAAAGTCGAGGGGAACGTCGACTGGAATTCGATTCCGACGACGCTCATTGACAAGGTTCTATGGGGCGAAGACGTCGGGGTTCGGGCGCAGGGGCAGCTTTGTCACGACGACGAGAATCTCTACGTTCATTTGAGCGCGACGGAAAAGGATATTCGCGCGGAGAATACCGCGCCGCTGTCGCCCGTTCACGAGGACAGTTGCCTCGAATTTTTCTTTTCGCTTGACGACGGCGCCAATTACTTCAACTTTGAAATCAATCCGAACGGCTGTCTATGCCTTCAGTTCGGACCGGAACGATCAAAGCGAATCGATATTGTGAAGAGAAACGCCGCCGAATATTTCGATATTCAAACGAACCGAACTTCCGACGGCTGGGAAGTCTTTTATCGCATTCCCCTTGATTTTATTCGGTTGTTCTATCGAGACTATCGATTTGAAGGCGATTTCACGGCGAATATGTATAAGTGCGGCGATAAAACAGCGCATAAACATTATTTATCTCGGACGCCGATCGACCTGGAAACGCCTAATTTCCATTGTCCGGAATATTTCAGAGAAATGCGCTTTGAGTAACTCGTGGAAACGTTTTCATCTGCGCGTTTGCTTCGACGCGGAGATTGCGGAATCGCCGTTTTCCCGCGAATCCCTTCGTTTTAACCCTGCGCCCTTATAAGGAGTCGTCATGTCGAAACGTTATCAGAAAGACCGTCTTACCGTCGAAGTTTGCGCGGATCGCGCGGAGTTAGGACGTCGGGCGGGGGCGGACGCCGCGTCCGCGATACGCGCCGCGATTGAAAAGAAGGGGCGGGCGCGTGTGATCTTTGCCGCCGCGCCGTCGCAGAACGAGACGCTCGACGCGCTCGTCGCGGCGCCCGGCGTCGACTGGTCGAAGGTCGTCGCGCTCCATATGGACGAATACGTCGGACTGCCGATCGGT
>Ga0256407_10009687_pt1 | contig 13723 bp, 11 predicted proteins | sample RumenRJG_04DNA_FD_193489 | JGI IMG/M metagenome (GOLD analysis project Ga0256407, IMG submission 193489) | Bovine rumen microbial communities from Lethbridge, Alberta, Canada - RJG_04 | ecosystem: Host-associated > Mammals > Digestive system > Stomach > Rumen | place: Canada: Alberta... | reverse complement strand
GGAAATGCTAAAGGATGGATTATTTTTACTATTGTTATTTTAATTTTGGGTATTGGGTTGCTTCTTTATATTAGGAATTATGAGAAAAAAAATGAAGGGTTACTTGATTTTGAATAAGGGTTTTTTTAGGTTTTTTTATGTGGTTTTTTTTTTTATTGTTTTTTTTAGGTTATTTTCTAATTTAATTTGGAGATTTATTAAATTAATATTAATTAAAAATTAATATTAAATTTTATGGCATTTTTATATTATTTTTTTTTTATTTTTATTTTTTATTCAAAAATTTGGATTCATAAATTTATTAATTTATTTATTATTTAAAAATTTATCTATTAAAATTTTTGTTTAAAAAATAAATTTATTAATCAAAATATGGAAATTCAATCTGGACATAATAAAGTTTATGCAGAAAAATATAAGAAAACTTTGTTGGTATTTATTAAAGTTGTTAAAAATTAGGGTTATAATACTTTACAATCTCATATATTATCTAAACACCAAGAATTAAATGAAAAGTTGATAAAAGAGATTAATGAATCAAAAAAAATACAATAAATGATAATAATTTACATGTTTTACAATTATCTTTATATTTCATAGAAGGTGATAACTTTATTAAAGAGGAATTTTTCAGTTTAAATGAAAATAAAATTTATAGAGCATTTGATGAATTCCTTAAAAATCCTTTTTATGATAATTGGAAACTTTCTTTTATTATTTAATCTAAATAAAATGATTTTCTTGATTGTAAATATGGTTATTATTATGATAAAGTAAATAATCAATATATTGAAGGATTATATTCATTTTTGGACTTAAAACTATTAAATGAAAAAAAAACTATTGATATTAATTTCTCTAAGGATAATTTTCTATTTCCAGATGAAACTATTACTAGAAATGCTTTCAAATCTAGAATACTGAGTTTTGAATATTATATTAATAATCTTGTTAATGATCCAATAAATAAGGTGAAACAAAACTAGAATAATATATTTTTTCATAATATAAATGATATTATAATAATTTATCAATCAAAATGATATTAATAATATTAATATTACTTATAATTATATAGATATAGATTTTATTGAAGTTAATGGTGTGATTTTTGAAGAAAAAGATACAGGGATAATTTTAGATGAAAAATTTTTCATCATTGATCAATGTCATAAATTACAGGTATTTGAAGATAATAAAAAAAATAAATATTTTGAAAATATCCTTATAAAAACTAAAATAATATATAATATTTATTTTTAGAAATTAATACATTATGTGTTATAGAAATGAAAAATCACTTTCCTCATTTATAATAATTATCAAGGGATATCTTTTAATTTAATGATAAAAGAATTAATTAAAAAAGATTTTAACATTCAAAACTTTATATCAGAAATTAAATTATAAATTAAATAAAAAAGGCTTATTTTATAATACTATAAATATAATAATTATGAAACTGAATTAAAACAAGCTATGACAATATTTGACTTAAATAATGAAGAATTAATTAAATCATTTGAATTTCAATGTATTTATATAAAACCTTCATATTTATCAGGTCCAGTTTCCATTAAAAATGAAATTGAAAAAATAAAAATCAAATATCAATTTATCAATAACCACTTAAAAAAATTGAAAATAAATAAAGAGATTCAGAATGAATAATCAATAATCTTCATAAAGAAAAAAAAATTAAACATTAATTTATTATAATTCTTTATGCATTATTATTATTTAATGATGAGCTGGATAATTTATTATTATGAAAAAGAAAAATTCCATTATTAAGAACTTAAATATTAAATTAATTATTATTTAATCAATTAATATGAAAATTAAAAATAATAAAAAAATATAAAATCATGGGAATTAGGCACAAAAAATATTAATTTATTTTATAATATCTTTTATTTTAACAACCTGTTTTATATTTTCATTTTTCCCCCATTGCAACTAAAGATTTTAATTCATTATTATTAAAAATAATTTGTTTATTTTCATCAAAAATATATAAATATAATAATCTCCATTATATGAAGTTATTGGAATTTTTTTATATGAAAAATTATATTCTAAAATTAAAAGTCTATTAACTAAAATACATCTTATTCTTCTTATTAATCAATCCATACTTCATCTATCACAAAATTCTCCAATATTTTTAATATTTTTTATATTTAGGTTTTTTGATTGAAGTTTTATTTCTTCATTCATTAATAATTAAAATAATTTTTTTATAATGATTAAATAATTTTAAGCTTTTATTTCAAATATTTATATTTTTAATTAATTATAAATGAATAAATAAATGAAAATAAAATAAAAAAATGGTATGATAAATTCAAATTATTAAAGAAATAGATATAAGAAAAATTAATTATAATAAATATTATTAAGATTTAATTTTTATAAATACAATTAAGATTTTAAAATAATTTAAATTTTTTAACAATATAGGATATCTATAATAATATAACTTTTATTAATTTTTTAAAATATTTTTTACTAACTTTCTAAAACAAATATATAAAAAATAATTAACAATAATAAAAAAGGAAAAAATGAAAAGAAGTTTTCAAAAATCTAATAACCAACAAAAATTTTATATAAATGCAAAAATTGTTTCCACTAAATTAAAAATAAACGAAGGAATATTATCTAGCAATTTTATAGTTTATGTAATTAAAGTTATTACATCATATGGGAAATGGTTTATTGAAAAGAGATATTCAGATTTTGAAAATTTAAATAATTCACTAAAATTTAATGATTTAAATAAATTATTTCCTCCAAAGAGATTATTTAAAAATAGTGAATCAATTGTTGAAGAAAGGATAAAAAAATTTAATAATTATCTATTTTTTTTATTATATAATTATGATATATTAAAATATCCAATTTTAATTACTTTTTTCAAAATAAAAGATGAAATAATAGATTTATATTTAAAAAATTCATTAATGACATTAAATGAATATGGAATTGAACAAAATCATATATTAAGTAAAAGTTTACAAATAAATTTTTCAAATTCTCTTCATTTCAGTAATGATAATTACTTTATTTTATATGAAGATTATAAAACAACTTCAGAAGATATAATAGATAAAACTCAAATAAATCATTATGTAATAGAAGAATTTTTAAGAAATTTAGATTCGAAAATTGAAAATATGGGAGAAATAGTAAAAACATTTTTAGCTTATTTAAGATATGAAAATAAATGGAAAAAATTATCAAAAGATGATATATTAAAATTATTTATTGGAGGAAATATTACAAATATATATTTTGAAAATGATATAAATAATATTCCAAATTCAAATGTTCAAACACAAAATTCAACTTTTATTTCAAATGATTCAATAAATGAAAATTCTTGTTTTAATTCAAATTTATATATAAATAATAATTCTTATGTTAGAGGATTATTTTATCATATTGGAAATTTTAATATAAATTATTTAGGAAGTGTTTCATGTTTGAATTTACTTTGTGAATTATTAAATATTGAAAAAAATCCTGATGGTGAATTATATAAAAAAATCTTTAGATTATGTAAATTTGAGTCTTTTGAATTAATGAATTTAATTGAATTTTCCAAAATAAAAAATTATTCAAATGAAAATATATGTTTTGAAATTATTAAAATTTATTTTAATATAAATGATGAATTGGATATAAATTTTTATAAAATTTATGAAAATGATAAAGAGTTTATAAATAGATTTGAAATATGGAATAAAAAGCAAATTCAATAGTAAGGAAAATTTGATATTTTTTTTGTTATTTTTAATTTTATATATTATATATAATTATTATAATTAATTCTTATAAACATATAATTAAAAATTTATATATTTTTTACAATATAAAAATAATATAATTAAAAGGATTTATTTTTGAATAAAAAAAAATATTTTAATTTCTTTATCTATTAATTTTAAAGATCATTACCTTTCTTCTTCTTTTTTTTATCTTTCTTCCTTTCTTTTCTATCTTTTCTATCTTTTCTATCTTTAAACTTCCTATCTTTTTTTTCTCTTCTTCTTTCTTTAGATTTAATTTTTCCATCTTTTCTTAATTGTTTCTCAATTTCTCTTCTCATCATTCTAGTAACAATTTTTTTCATTTTTTCATCACTCATTTCTTTTTTAGATTCATCTAAAGGTTTAAGTGAAGCTTCAACTTCTCCATATTTAAAAACGACTTTTTGAGATTTTTTTCCAATTTTTCCAATAATTGCAAAATAACCTTTTGCGTTTCCTCCTTCTTTTTTATTATAATTTAAGGTAACATCTTCTTTTTTTACTCTTTTTTCTTTTAAATCTGCTTTTTTTACCCAATCTTTTATTTCTTCTGGAATGTCCATTTTTTCTACATCTGAAATATATGTATCTAATGTTGATTTTATTCTTTCAGATCTTTTTACATTTATGTTTGATATTAATTTTCCTTTATCTTTTGAGAGGATTTGAATTAGTAATACAAAAAAGAGGATTGTTTTGATTTTCATTTTTATTTATATTTAAATATTTATTTTAGTCCTTTTATTTTGATTTTTATATATTTTTATTATTAATTTTTTTTAATTTGAGCTTATTTTAAAAAAGGAATTTTCTAAATTTATTTGATAAATTGTAATTAAAATTAGTTTCTTAAAATAATATACTTTTAATAATTTATGGAAATATAATAAAGAGATAATAAACAAATATTAATTTGGATTTGTTATATAAAATTCATATTTTTTTTTATTAAAAAACATATGTTTAAAATTAAACGAATATTTTTTCTTATTATTTTCAAAATATAAAATTAAATATAAAATAAAATGGAAACAAGATCAACATATAATTTAAAGTAATATAAAATTACTTAATATAAAATTAGTATGATTTATTTAACTCCAGAAGACTGGAATAATTTTTTTCTTCCAAAATTATTACAAGATCATAAATCATTAGATGCAGAATTAAAAAAAATAAAAAACATATATTCAATAATGTCATTTATAAATTCAAAAATTAAAATATCAAATCAAGTAATTCTATCTTTATCAATGATTTATTTCCACAAATATTATAATCAAACTTTAATTAATTTAATAAATCTTTCTCCAATAGAAAAATTAATTATTTGTGGAAGTTGTATATTTATTGCAACAAAAACATTAAATCATTTAATAAGAGTATCTGTGATAGTAAATATTATCATAGATATAATAAATAAAAAATTTCCTGATTTAAAAATAGAATCAGATTTAATTAAAGAAAAAATTTTCCAAAAAGAATTTGAAATTCTTCAATCAATAGGTTTTTCTACTAATTTTGATCTTCCTTATAAATTTGTTTTAAAACTTAAAAATTATTTTGAAAAAAATACTAATATTTCATCTGAAATTATAATTAAAACTTGTTGTCAATATATTAGTGATTCTTTTCTTTTACCTGTTTCTTTATATTATACTCCAAATACTATTTCTATTTCTTGTATTAATATTATGAAAGAAAAATTTAATTTAGTTGATATTAATTTAAATGATATTATTTCATTAAGTGAATATAAAATAGATTTAAATGAATTAAATGAATGTTATTTAATTATTAATAAATTATATGTTAAAGAAGAGAATTCAAATTCAATATCTACTTCTTCATTATCAACTAATGTTTCAAATTAAGTTTTTGTAATTGTATTAGGTGATTTATTTCTTATATATGATTATATTACACATTTCTTTAAATCATTTCTTTTTATAGAAAAGATTTAATTGAGATATGAACGTAGTGGAAGTATGATATAGGGTATTTATATAGATTAAAAAAAGTAAAAAAAAATTTAAAATATATATTTAATATAATTATTAAATTACAAAAAAAAATTTTGTAAAAAAATTTTATCAATAAAACACACAAGAATTAAAATAAAAATTATATAATCTATATTTTATATATTCATATTTATCTATTCACAAAATATTTTATTTATAATACTAGTTATACTTATTGAAAAAGCTTGAATTGGGCTTATTGATTCAAAATCTAAAGCATATGTATTTTTATCTATTTTTCCACATTGAATTACTTTATTGCCAATATTATTTTCTAAAATAAAATTTTTCTTACTTGTTAAACGAACTCTTTGATTAAAATTCATAAAATATTTTTGATAAATTTTAGAAAAAATTGGTAATTGATTCTTATATTCAATTTTATTTTCATCATTTATTATTTCAACATTCATTATTCTAATTCCAAACAAACCCAAAAAATTTGTTGCATATTTAATAAATAATATTTTTTTATATGAATCTTTTGTTCCTATATAAACATTAAATTCAGTTCTAAAAATATTAGAAACTATTTTCCCAATATATTTATATTTTTGATGATTATTTGTTGAATATAATTTTATTTTTAAACAAGTTGAATTTTTTACAATTTTCCCAATTATTAAAATATAATTATTTGATAAAATTTCCATTTCATAATCATATATTTTCATATTATCATTTTCATTATTAATTGGATTAAAACATCTTTTATAAATATGAATATTACTCATTAATAATTTATTTTTAGGTATTTTAAATAATAAAAATTTTTCTATATTTAGTATTGAAATTTTATTATTTATTATATTTGATGTTATTTTTTTCATTAAATCCTCATTTGATAAAATATCTAAATTTCTTATTTCTCTTGATGATTCAGTTGGAACATTTGAATCATTATGATTATTTTTATTTGAAAAATTTATTGGTCTTTCACTTTCAGTTAAATAATTGTCTATTGGTTTATTTTGAATTGTATTATTGTCAAGTATTTTTAGTTTATAATTTTTTGTTTTATTTATTTTTTCAAATTGTTTTCCTATTACTAATTAATTTTTAATTTATTTTTTACCATCTATACTTATATTCTTTTTATAATCAATTTGATGATTTTTCTTATTTTCAATATTAAATCTTTTAACTGTTTTCATTTTTTTTATATTTTTTTTCTTATAAAAATTAAAAATTATAAGGTTTTAATTTTGTTAAAACATTTATGAATGGATATAATAAAAATAAACATAAATAAACTTTTTCAAATATAAAATTATATAAATTAATATTATTTATTTTTTATATATTGTTTATAATATGCTTAAAATCATAAATCTAATAATTAAATACACAATTAATTAATCAATATTTTTTCCATCATTTTTTAACATATTTTTATTTGCATTTAACATTTGAAAAAGTGTTCTTCTCATTATTTCTTTTAAATTTTTATGAGGAGTACTATTTTGATCAAGGTAAGCACCAGGATTATATGAATAATCAAACATATCAATAAATACATATGCAGATCTTTTATTTTTAGTTTCCAAATAATTTAAATATGACATTTCTTCATATCTAAAAACGACTTTTTCATTTGTAATATCAATACAATATCTATTCTCATTAAATTCATATAAATAAAAAATTAAAAATTTCATCATTAATACGGAAACAGAATCTTTATTTTTAGTTTTAAAAGAAATATTATTAAAATTACATAAAAGACTTTTTTCAAGGAAATATTCTTTATTTTGAATAATAATTTTCTGAAGATTATTTTTTGAATTAATAATTGGTAAAATAGGTTCTTTAATTCTTTGTAAAAAATATATAACCATTAAAGTATAACAATATGAAGATAAATGTCCTATATAATTTCCATTAATTCCTTTTTCTTTTGACCAATTTTTTATTGTATTTACTAAAATAATTGCTCTTGAATCAAATGTTAGATAATTATAAATTAAATTACTATTAATAATCCCAAAAATATTATTTATAACTAATTCAATTTTAATATTATTTTCTTTATCATATAAATCCATTAATATTATTCTTTTTGTATTTCTTATATTTATATTTTCATATTTATTTGATTGTTTTTTTAAAATTTCTTTTATTTTTATCATTATAGATTCTGATTTTTGAGGATTATAATTTTCAAAATCTTTAGTTATTATAGTTATTTCTAAATCTGACATATTATTATATGATAATTGAGTAAAACTTCCAAATTGAAATATATCATATATTTTTTCATTAATATCATTATTTGATAATAATATTTTTTTCAAATCATTAAATGAATTATTAAAATTTATTTTATTTTTATTTGTTAATTTAAAATTTTCCATAATAAAAAATTCACATTTTAAAAATATTTCTTTTAATTTATCTCCAGAAAAATGATTTTCATTTCTTAAAATAGCATTTGAAAATCCAGTTAAATTTATTTTTTCTTCACTATTTTTTAAAAATAATCTATCATCTAAAAATATTATTTCAAGAACATGTCCATAAGGAAATGAAGAATAAAATATATTAAATTGAACATAATCATAATCAAATTTAGAATAAATTATTTTTTCTACTAATGATAATAAATAATTTAATTTTTCTTTTGTTGTAGATGTAAATTTTATTTTTATTGTTTTTGAAATAAAAATTGGGGTTAATATAATATCATCTTTGAAATTAAATTTTATATCTTCATTATAATTTGAATTAATTTCGTAAATTACATTATCAAAAATTCTATAATAAAAGATTAATAAATTTAGATAATAAAGATTCTTTAATTTATTAAATAATTTTGAAATTAAATTTAAAAATATTTTTGAATTCATAGTATTTATTTTAAAAATTAATTCAAAAAAATTTTCACAAACATTTTTAATTTGTTCATCTATTGGAATATCATTTGAATTTATAATTAAATTTTCTAAATAATTTTCAAATTTATCACTTTTTTCTAAAATTGGATTATTTTTATACATTTGAAATCCATCAGGGATAATCCAAAAAGATAAATTATCAACCATATTATTTCTATTTTTTAAATTTCAATTTAAAAAAAATAATAAAATATTAATTAATTTTATTTATTAATATTGATAAAGTAAAAATTTTTAATGAATAAAACAACATCAAATATTAATTCTAATTATTTAAATGAAGAATCAAAACAAAAAAGTAGAAATCGTCTTGTTAAATCATCTAGTACAACAACAAATAATTATATTGTATATGATAAATATTATAGTAAAATTTCATTATATAAAAATAAGTCAAGAAATCCAGAAAATAATTTTAAAAAAAGTAATTCTTCAACATCTAAATTTAATTCAAGATTAGTTAAAAGTCAAAATTCTTTTAACATTGAAGGAGAAAATAAATTAAATAATAATAATTTTACTGCTTTTAGTAAAATAATGGAACATTATTTTCAACAAAAAAATAAAGAAATATTAAAAAGAAAACAAAATGTTCCTCTTAGAAAAAATATGACTAAAAATAATAATAAAATTATAGTAGAAATAAATTCAAATAATTCTAATTATTATTTTAAGAAAAACATTACAACTAATAATATAAAAAATCTAAATTCAAATAAATTAACAAAAAGAAAAGAAGATAAAAATAATATTCCAGATTATAATAAAGATAAAATTAAAACAACAAGAAATAGAAATTTAAGTATGAAAGATATTGAAAATATTTCTTACAATTCAAAAATTTTAAATAGTACAAATTCAAATAAAACTAAAGTGATAAAAGAAAATATAATTGTAAAAAAAATATTTCAATCAGATAATAAAAATAATCAAAAAAAAATAAATAATACAAATTATCCAACATCACCATCAATAACAGATAGAAATAAAATTTTAAATAAAAAAAGTAATACTTCAAAAAAATTAAACACATTAAAAAAAAATGGTTCAAATATTACAGAAATAATTGAAAAAAAATATAATATTTTATTCAATAATAATTATAATGAAAATAATAATATAAATAATAATGAAATATTATCAAGAAATTCAATAAAGGGAAATTATATTTCAAATAAAAATGATAATGAATTTAATAAACCAAATAATTTAAATACAAAAATTGAAAAAAAAGTTGATGAATTAGAAGGACCTGAAAACATTCATTTTTCATTAGTTGAATTAATTCAAAAAGGAAAAAAAAAATGGAAGAAATCGTTGAAAAAATAAATATTAATAATAAATGATTATATTGATTTCTTTTTTTTGTTTTATAAAATTATTTGAATTTATATATTATTACAACAAAATATATTTTTATTTATTTTAATAAAATCAAAAATGAAAAATGTAAGATTATATAATTTGTATATTTTTAATTTATTATTTTACAATTCATAATTTAAAAAAATGTAAAACTAATTTTATTATTTCAATATTAATATTTATATATTTTTCCATTATTAAAATAAAAAAAAGAATACTTATATTTCAAAACATTATTTATTCTTCTTTTCCTTTTTTATTACAATTATATTATATCATTTCAATAAATTACAATTGACTTCAATTAAATTTTATTTAATTAATCAAAATGAATTGTAGATTCATAAAAATCATTTAATTTATTTATATTATTTTTTGTTTTTAATAAAAATGTAGGAATATATGTATCAGGGATTTTAGTTTTTAAAAATTGATTTTGTTTAAATTCAACTAAAGCATATAAAATATTATTTTTTTCTCTAATATTTATTATTCTTTTTATTTCATTTTTAATAATTAAATCTTTTAATTTTTTATCATGAATATTTATTTTTGAAATATTTGAATTCCATTCATTTAAATTTAATAATCCTTCTTCATCTAAAATTACTTTTGATTTTTCATATTCTGATATTTTTTCATTACAATTTAATAAATTATCAATTGGTTCCCATGTTGATTGAGAATAATCATATCCTTTCCATTTTACAAAATAATATGTTTTATTTTGTATATTTTTTTTTTCTAATATTTTTTCTACTTCAAATTCACTTGTTGATTTCATTTTTTTATTTTTAAATTTTATTTAGATAATTCTTAGAATTCTTTTAATCAAAATAAAATAAAAAAATATATTATTTTCTAAATTTAAAAAAATTTAATTTTAATATAAAACCTTATTTTTTATTTCAATCAAAATTAAAATTAAAAGACCTCAAAGTTTTATTTAAATTAGTTGTTATTTCACTTTCAAAAGATAAAATCCCATTTACATATTTAATTTTATTATTATTTTTATTCAAATATCCATCATAAATAATTGCTATATTATGATCAACTTTAATTTCTTCATTTTCTTTCATTTCTGCATCTTTATTTGAAAAAATTGCATTATTATTTCTATCTTTATCATCATATTTTATAGTTAATCTAATTATATTAAAATTATCACATGTTGAAATATTACCAGAAAATTGTATTGCCTTTGTATCCGTTTCAATATAAAAATTAATTTTTCCGATATCTTCATCAGTGAAAAAAGAATATTTTAATTGTGGTTTTTTTGGTGGAAAAATTAATTCAGAAGATATTATTTCTTTTTTAATAGGTTCTGATATTAATTTAATTTCAATATTTTTATTATTATCATCATTATAATTTATTTCTATATTATTAAATATTTGAGAAAGATAATTTTTAAAAAATATTAGATATTCATTTTTAAAATTAAAATCTTTTGGTCTAATTATTGTTTTTGTTGATATTTTTTCATTTATAATATCAAAAATTTCCTTATTTTCATTAGGATTATCTTCAATATAAATAAAATGAATTATTTCTTTATTATTTTCTATATAATAATAACTCATTTGAATATCTTTTCCTATTCTTTCATATCTTTCATTTATTATTGCAACTTTTCTATAATTTTTTTTATTTTCAAATTTTTTTTTAATTTTATCTTTATTCTTTTTTAAATATGAATGAATTATTATATATTTTTCCATATTTTCTTTTTTAATTGTTTCTTCAATTAATTTTTCATTATTTCTTTCATTTTCTTCATCTAAAAAAATTATATAAACTTCTGAAAAATAATCTAAAAAAGAATTTAAAAAATTTAAACTTATTTTTTTATTTTCTAATATTTCATTAATTGAATTATTTTGTGTTAATAATTCTTTATCATCATTATTTAATATATAAATATTATCATTTTCTTCATAATTAATCATTAATAAATTATATTCATCATCTATTTGACGATATTGTAAATAAAATTTACCTAATTCATCTTTTTTACTATCTAAATTTAAATTATTTAATTCATTTAAAAATTTAGTTTGTAATTTAAAATTATTTCCCTTTATACATAAACAATTATAAATGTTAATATCTAATTTAATATCTTTATTTTCACAAAAATTTTGAATTAAACATTTTTTATCATTTATAAATTTAAAAAATGAACTAAAATTAATAATATAATCATATTTTGAAAATGATATTTTTTTTTCTGGCGGTATATACTTAATATTGATATTATTGGGTTTTTCTATTTTTTCTATTATATTTAATATTGCATTGATCATTGGACATGCAGTTCTCGATTTTTTTTTATTATTATTTAGATTCTTATTTTTATTCATTTTTCAATAATTTACTTTATTAATTATAATTAGTATTATTTTTTTATATTTATTTAAAGAAAATAAATATTTAAGAATGATAATAAATTTTTTCAAATATATATATTATAAATTTAAATTTTTTTAATATATATATCTGCAAAACAATATAATCTAAAAAAAGAAAGATTTTTATTTTCAAAAATTATAATTATTTCTTTTGTATATAAAAAAATAAATAATAAAAAATAATCATTATTTCAAAAAATAAATAAATAAATTTCATTCAATTTCACTTTTAGAAAAATTATGATATTTATTTGATGGTAAAGAATAATCTTTTCCTTCTAAAACACCAAAATATTTAATATTGTTTCTTATTTCTGCCAAATATTTAATTAAAAATAACGGACTACTTATATTTATAAAAGAGTAAAATAAAATAAAAAATAACCATTTTATTATACATGAAGGTTCTAAATCAGGTAAATTATAAATAAGCATTTGTACAACTATTTCATAAATCATATCTGAAAAAAAAATAATCATAATTATTATTGTAAAATATAAAATTTTTTTAATATTTTTATAATAATTTCTATTAATTTCTTCAAATCCTTCTACAAATTCTTTATATACAAAAAAGTCAAAAAAAAGAATGAGAAATAATGAAAAAATATTAAAAAAATTAAAAAAAATTTTTTGAAATAATGTCATTAACAAAAAGTCAATAATATTTATTATTAATTGTATTATTATATTTATCTTTAATTTATAAATATTATTTTTTAATTTTTTTTCTTGAATTTCCAATGATATTTTATTATTATTATAATTAATATCATTTTGGTCTAATGAATTATTTATACTATGAATTTCATATAATAAATTTTGATTTTTTAACATTTCAGTTTCAATATTAAATTTACGAATTGATTTTTCTTTTGATTTATTTAATGAATCTAATTTTGATTTTTTTAATGATTCCTCAGATTCAATAAGATATGTTTTATTTATTTTTTCTTCTTTTTTAATATTTGGTTCCAATTCAGTTATTGAATAGATTGATGAAATTGCTTTTTTATGATCATTTTCCATAAATATTTTTAATGAGAATATAAAATTTTTAATTAAAATAATTTATTTTTTAAAAAAAATATATCAAATTATTTATTAAAGTATTAATTATATAAAATACTTTCATAATCTAATTTATATTTTTTACCTTTAACCCTTTTTTTTTCTTCTGATCTACTTCTAAAATCAGAAGGAAATTT
>Ga0256407_10009684_pt1 | contig 13729 bp, 4 predicted proteins | sample RumenRJG_04DNA_FD_193489 | JGI IMG/M metagenome (GOLD analysis project Ga0256407, IMG submission 193489) | Bovine rumen microbial communities from Lethbridge, Alberta, Canada - RJG_04 | ecosystem: Host-associated > Mammals > Digestive system > Stomach > Rumen | place: Canada: Alberta | collected... | reverse complement strand
ATCCCCAATCCCCAAATTCAATTTTGAATCATAAGTAAAAAATAAAACAAATTATTAAAATAATAAATCAATTAAAAATAAATATTTTTATTCTTAAAATTTCTAATTTATAATTAAAATTATAATTGTTTATAGAATTTATTTTATTAATTTTAATTCAATAAAATGATGTTAACATCCAAAAAATTTAATATAAATATAAAAATTATCCCATTAATTTATAACAATATTCAAAAAAAAAATGCTAAAATTCATTTTTTTAATATCATTAACCCTAATATCAAAAACTGAACTTAAAAAAAACAACAAATTAAAAACTCAACTGAAATCAGTAACACAAATACTTTCAGAAATGAAAACAGGATGGAATTTAGGGAATTCTTTAGAAAGTGAATATTCAGAAACAAATTGGGGAAATCCAAAAACAACAAAAGAAATGATATCAGCAGTAATAAACAAAGGATATAAAACCATAAGAGTTCCAGTTAGATGGGATAATTATTATTCAGATAAGAATAATTATGTAGTTTCAAATGAATTTTTTAATAGAGTCGAAGAAGTAATAAAATATTCATATTCTCAAAATATTTATACAATATTAAATGTTCATCATAATGAAATACAAGAATTATTTGTACCACAAAATAAATATAGAGTTAATAAAGAATTATCATCTTTATGGAAACAAATATCTAATAGATTTAAAAATTATAATCAATATTTAATATTTGAAATTATAAACGAACCTCGTGATCATGATGATTGGACTGGCTCAAAAGAAAAATATGATATGTTAAATGAAATATTAACAAATTGTTTAAATATTATTCGTTCTAGTGGAGGAAATAATTATAATCGTTTAGTAATGATAACTCCATATGCAGCAAGTAAATTTGGTATATTAAAAATACCAAATGATAAAATGATTGCAGTATCAATTCATGCATATGTTCCATCAGAATTTGCAAATAAAGAACATTATTCTTTTACAAATGAAGATAAAAAAGCTTTAAGAAAATATTTTGAAAATATAAGAATTGGTTTAATTAATAAAAATATTCCAGTTATTATAGGAGAATTTGGTGCTATGAATGGAAATAATTATAATGAAAGAGTAAATTATGTTAAAGAATATTCAAAAATATGTCATCAAATGAATGTTCCTATTTTATGGTGGGATAATGGAGTAAATGAAGAATATGCTATTTTTAATAGGTATAATTTATATTTTAATTATGAAAATATTGCAAATACTATGATTAATGAATATAATAATAATAATATTAAAAGTAGTAAAAATAATCAAAATTATATTATTTTACAACATGGAGAAGCACATGCAAGTAATTGGGGAAAAGCTGTTAAAATATTAACTAATCATAATCAAGGTGGAATTTTTGAAGAAACTTTATTATATTCTAAAGGATATTTCCTTATTGAATTCTCTGCTCAAAATGTTAATGATGCTCAATTAATATTACAAAGCTACCAAAGATCTTCTAAATGGGAAACAATAAATATGGGTAGCTACTATCAAAATAATGGACACTTTTTTGCTAAATTTTATTATAATGATATGGTACAAAAATTTGGAGATGATTTTTCTCTATTAGATGCTATTTATGTTCAAGCTACTAATAATCAAATTACTTTATATAATTTATGGTATAAAATTTAAACGTAAGAAAAAAAGAGTGTGTTAAATTTTTTTTTATTTTTAATATTATTATAAATAAGATAAAAATAAATTATTTTTGTTGATAAAAAATATTGAGATTATAGATGAAAGGAACTGCTAATACCCTTAATTTGAAATTAATATTTATTTAAATATATTTTGATAAATTAGGTATTTAGGATTATGATCAACTTAATAAATATACAATTTCATTTTTTTTCTATTTGAAAAATTAATCCAGTTTTTGAATTAAAGTTGAAAATTATGGTTAGAGCTCATAAATTTTTTTTTGAGTTTATATTGAATATATTTTTATTTATTTTTTACAATTAGTATTAAAGTTAATTTGTAAAAATATATTTATTTTAATTTCAATTATTAAAATGAAAATGGATTAATAAAAATTTGATTTTTGTTGTTTTGGAAAATATTGAGAACAATAATATTTTTATAACTCCATCAATTCTATAAAATTTATATATTATTCAATAAGGAAAAAATTATATTTTGAAAAATGATTATAATTAAAATCATCTCAATAATTATTAACATAAAATATTTTATTAAGATAATATAAATATATAACACACATCAAGTAATTTAATTTATGAAAATAATTAATCAATTATTTTTTCAAATTCATTAATAAAATATAGATTCTATTCAAAAGATTTTTTTTATTAAAATAATATTTTATTTTTTTAAATGCTTAGGGGAAATATATATTAAATTATGTTAGGATGATAGGGAGAAACTAGAAATTCTACTTTTTTCATTAGATTTTAAGATTTAATTATTTTAAAATTAATTTACCTAAATTCATATTTATTTTTTTAGTCTTATTATTTTAAATAAATTTTTTCTATCTATATTATTTCTTTTTATACATTCATTTAATATTTTATGTTCTCCAACTCCATCATATTAATCTTCTTAATTTGTTCTCCCTATAATCTTCAGACTTCTGTTTTCCTAAATATTTTTAATTTTATTCAAATTATTCATGTTTAATATTTTATTATATTAAATATATTTTATATTATATATTTTAATTTGATTTAACTTTGATAATAATATACTAAATTATTTCTTCAAATAGCCTTATTTTTTCTTCAATATATTCTTTTTTGTTAGAAAAGAATTGATATTATATAAATTTTGCATTATCATAAACTATTGAAACTTTTAATAGATATAATATTTAAAAATTTTATAAATTATATTTTCAATTATTAATTAAAAAATAACTTAAAAGATAGAATAAATAATATGTAGTAATGTAAATTTATTTTTCGTACTGTAAAAATGAGAATAATAATATATAATGTATATTAAAAATTGTAATTCTTTTCTCTTAATTCTCTTATTTTTTGAATTATAATATAATTTCAATATATAATATATTTTTTATTATTTATTATATATAATGGTTTTTTCATTAAAAAAAAGTAATAATTTTTTAATCTTAATAATAATTTACTAAATAAATAATTATATCATATATTATTATTAATTCACATTTATAATAATAATAATTTCTTAATTGACTTTTATTCTTTAAAAGTTATTTAATCATCATTATTCAACATTTTTAAAATTGAAAATGTTTCATTAAAATATTATAGAATTTTTTTATCATTTTATTCTTTTTTTTTCAATCAAATTTATATTTGGACTTTCGATTTTGTTTATTTTATTTTTTTATTTTTAATTTTTTTATTTTCAATAAGAATAGATAATGTTTTTAAATTTTATTATATATAAAAAATTTTGTCAAAAAATAATAATTAAATAATTAATTTTCATTTATTTTTTTATTTTCCTTTATTTAAATCAGAAGCAACTTTTGTAACAAATTTTGAATATTTATTTAAATCATTTTTTTGCTGATTTATATTATCTCTTATATTATCATTATTATTTAATTCATTTTTATTATTTTCTCTTAATAATCCTTTAAAAACATTTTCAATTAAATTATCATATTTTTCATTATTATAACTTTTTATTTTGTTTTTATCATTTTTTTTATTTGAATTTTCATTATCTAAAATAATAGGTTGACTTAAATTGATTTTATTTTGAATATCATTTTCATTTTTAATATTATTTTTTTCTTTTAATATTTCATTATTATTATTTATTGTAGTTTGAATTATTTTTTCATTATTATTATTAATTGGATTTGAATATTTTGATCTTAAATTTGAAGTATAATTTGAATCTTCATTAAATTTATTTGAATTTGTTGTTGATGATGTATTCAATATATTTTTATCTAAAATTACTTTTTTATCTTTATTACGAGTTGATGAAGAATTCATGAATTTAATTTCTATATTATTTATTTTTTCATTATTAATTTTTTCATTTTGTAAAATTTTATTATTTAAATCTTGGAGTTTTTGATTTTGAGTATTATTAATATTTTCTATTTGATTTTCAATCTCAGATATTTTTTTATTATATTCACTATTTTTATTGTTTAAATCATTTAATATTTCTTGATTATTGATTTTAATATTTGAAATTTTCTTATTTATATCTTCAATTAATTGTTTATTTTCATTTTTATCTTCATTATAATTAATTTTGTTTTTCAACGAAGCAATACTATTTTTATTTTCATTTATATCTTTATCTAATATATTAACTTTATTAGAAATTTCATTTAATTTAATTTCATTGTCTTTATTTTTATTGTTCAATATAGTTATTTTTTCTTTTGTTTCAAAGTGATCTTTGTCAAGGAGATTATATTTATTTTGTAATTCTGAAAATATTGTTTGATTGTCACATAACTCATGATAATTATTAATTCTACTTTCTATATTAGTTATTTTTATTTTTGTTTCCTTATTATCTTTATCAAAACTATTAAATTTATTTACAAAATCTAATAAAGTTTTTTCATTATCAATATCATAATTTTTTAATTTATTCTCAATATTTATTATTTTTAAATTATTATCTTTATTATAATTATTTAATTTATCTTCTAAATCAGATAATTTTTTTTTATTATCTTTATCAATATTATTATATTTTATATCTAAATCTGTAATTTTATTATTGATTTCCTTATTATTTGGTGTGTTTATTTTATTTTCAATATTTAATAATTTTTCTTTATTATCTTTATTATAATTATTTAATTTATCTTCAAAATCAGATAATTTTTTTTTATTATCTTTATCAATATTACTATATTTTATATCTAAATCATTTAATTTTTTATTCAAATCTTTATCATTTAATATATTGATTTTATTTTCTAAATTTGTTATTTTTTGCTTATTCTCTTTTTCAATATTATTTAATTGATTTTCTAAGAATGACATTTTATTGTTATTTTCTTTTTCTATATTATCATATTTTGTTCCTAAATCATTTATTTTTTTATTTATATCATTTTCATTTAGATTATTAAATTGATTTTCAATTTCAGTTATTTTTTTCTTATTTTCTTTATCATTATTATTATATTTTATATCTATATCATTAATTTTTTTTATAATATCTTTTGCATTTATATTTGCTACTTTATTTTCCAAGTCCATAAATTTCCTTTTATTTTCCTTATCATTATTATTAAATTTATTTTCTAAATCTTTTAATTTTTTTTTATTATCCTTATCACAATTATTAAACTTCTCATTAAAATTATTTAATTTTTTATTTATATCTTTATCATTTAAATTATTTATTTTATTTTCAGTGTTTATTAATTTAAGTTTGTTATCTCTATTATCTTTCTCTAAATCATAATATTTATTTTGTAAATCTATCAATATTTTTTTATTATCTTTATCAATATTATTAATTTTATTTTCAAAATCACCAAATTGTTTTTGAATATTTTTATCATTAAAATGATTATTATTTAATTTTAATTCTATATTATTTATTTTTTCTTTAAATTCTATATTATCTTTATCATTTATATTAACTTTATTTTCTATTTCAGAAATTCTTTTTTTATTATCTTGAGCAATAGAATCATATTTTATATCTATATTATTTATTTGTTTTATAAAATCATTTTCATTAATAATATTTTTTTCAACTTTAATTAGTTTATTTTTATTTTCAATATAATCTTTATTTAAATCATTAATTTTATTTTCAATATCAGAAATTTTTTTCTTATTATCTTTATCGACATTATTTAGTTTAATTTCAATATCATTTATTTTTTTTATATTATTTGGATTTGAATTAAATTTATTTTCAATATTTAATAATTTAATTTTATAATCTTTATTATCTTTATCTAAAGAGCTTAATCTTTTTTCAATTTCATTGATTATTTTTTTATTATCCATATCCATTAAATTATATTTATTTTCAAGTTCATTTATTTTTTTTATACTCTCTTTATCTGCACTTATACTTCTTAACTTTTCCTTATTGTCTTTATCAATATTATTTAATTTATTTTCTAAATCAGATAATTTTTTATAATTATTTTTGTCAAAATTATTTAATTTTTTTTCAAGTTCAAAAATTTTTTTTTGATTTTCTTTTTCATTATTAGCATTTGAAGGTGGACTTGATTTTAATTTTATTTCATTATTAAATGTTTTTTGGTATGTATTAAATTTATTTTCCAAATCTAATAATTTTTTTTTATTATCTTTATCAATATTATTAAATTTTGTATCTAAATCTGTTAACTTTTTATTCACTTCATTATCATTTGATAATTTTTGTTTATTTTTATTCTCTTTATCAATATTATTTAATTTATTTTCCAAATCAGATAATTTTTTTTTGTTATCTTTATCAACATTATTATATTTATTTTCAAAATCATTTATTTTTTTTGTAATATCTTTATTTGTAATTATATTTGTTTTATTGAAATTATCACATTTTTTTTCTAAATCATTTAATTTTATTTTATTGTCTTTATCTAAATTATTTATTTTATTTTCAATATCTGTTATTTTTTTTTGGATATTTTTATCTGGAGAATTGCTCGATTTTAATTTAGTTTCAATATTATTTAATTTTAGTTTATTTTCTTTATCATAATTATTTAATTTTGTTTCAAGATCATTTATTGTTTTCTTATTATCTTTTTCTAAATTATTACATTTAATTTCCAAATCATTTAATTGTTTTCTATAATTAAATTCAGTTGAATTATTAGAATTTATTTTTGAATCAATATTAATAATCTTCTGTTTATTATCTAAAATATCTTTATTTATATTATTTATTTTATTTTCAAAATCAATTAATTTTTTCTTATTATCTTTATCATAATTATTAATTTTATTTTCTAAATCAGTAAACTTTTTCTTATTATCTTTATCAATATTATTATTTTTTATATCTAAATCATTTAATCTTTTATTTATTTCTTTATTAATAGGTGTAATTTTATTTTCAATATTTAATAATTTTTCTTTATTTTCTTTATTATAATTATTTAATTTATCTTCTAAATCAGATAATTTTTTTTTATTATCTTTATCAATATTATTATATTTTATATCTAAATCTGTAATTTTATTATTAAATTCTTTATTAATAGGATTAATTTTATTTTCAATATTTAATATTTTCTGTTTATTTTCATTATCAATATTAATAATTTTATTATCAATCTCATTTATTTTTTTCTTATTTTCATTATCAAGATTATAATATTTATTATCAATTTCAATCAATTTTTTTATTAACTCTCTATCATTATTATTTACTAATTTATTTTCTAAATCAATGAATTTCCTTTTATTTTCTTTATCTAAATTATTATATTTAACATCTATTTCATTTATTTTTTTTTCTAATTCATTTTTATTATAATTTATTAATTGACCTTCTAAATTTGTTAATTTTTTTTTGTAGTCTAAATCAAAATTATTAATTTTATTTCCTAAATCAATTAATTTTTCTGAATTATTCTTTTCTAAATTATTTAAATTATTTTTTATTTCATTTAATTTTTCTAAACTATCTTTCTCAGAATTATTTAATATATTTTTTAAATCAGTTATTTTCATTTTATTTTCATCATTAATTTTATTAATTTTTGAATCAATTTCAGAAATTTTTTGTATAATTTCTTTATCTTCATTATTTTTATTTATCTGATTTTCAATATCAAAAATTTTTTGTTTATTATCTTTATCAATATTATCTAATTTATTATCTAAATCAGAAAATTTTTTCTTAATATCTTTATCGTTATTATTATATTTTATATCAAATTCATTAAATTTTTTTTGAATAATTTTTTCAAGATTTTTATCATTAAAAATTTTTTTAACATTATCATCTAAATTATCAATAATATTTTCAATTTCATTTATTTTATTTTTATTTTCTTTCTCATTATTATCATATTTGTTTTCTAAATTTGTAATGATTTTATAATTATCATCATTTATTCTTCTAATTTCTTTTTCAAAATTATGAATTTTTTCTTGAGTATTTTGATTATCTTTATTAACAGTAACTAATTTATTTTCAAAACAATTTAATAATTCTTTATTATTTTTATTTAAACTTTCAAATTTTGTTTCTATATCAGTTATTTTTTTTAAATTTAAAATTTCATTATTTGAAAGTGGAATATTTTTTTGTTTATTTTCTAAAATTAACCAAGATAATTTATTGTCTTTTTCTAATATATTAATTTTATCATTAATATCAATTATTTTTTTTTTATTGTCTCTTTCAAATTCATCATATCTATTTTCTAATTCATTAATTTTCTTTTTTTGATATTTATCAATATTTAGATATCTTTCTTCTAAATCACTAATTTTATATTGATTATTTTTATCAATATTATCGTATTTATCTTTTAAATCATTTAATTTTTTCCTATTATTCTTTTCTAAATTTTCATATTTATCATTTAATTCATTTAATTTATTTTTTGTTTTTTCTTCATTATCTTCAATTAGTTTTTCAATTTTATCATTTTTATCAAATGAATCAAATTGCTTTTCTAAATTATTATATTTTTGTTTATTATTTTTTTCAATATTTTCAATTTTATATATTAAATTATTAATTTTCCTTTCATTATCTATTTTACTAATTTTATTAGTATCTAAAATTTCAATATTTTCTTCTAATTCATTTAATTTTTTTTTTGTATTTTGTTCAATTTGAGAAATCTTATTTTCAATATCATTAATTTTCAATATTTCATGATTAAAGTTTTTATTATCAATTTTTTGGTTATTTAATTCAACATTTTGGGAAATAATTGAGGACAATTGAGTATTTAATTTATTATCTATTTCATTTATTTTTTTCATATTATCTATTTTATCTTTTTCAATATTATTTAGTAAATTTTCAATTTTACTTAATTTATTATTAATTTCATTTTTATTATTAATTTCTATATTATTAATTTTATCATTTAAGTATTCCTTATTATCATAATTTTCTTTTTCTAATTTTTTTATATTTTCATTTACTTTAACTATTTGTAAATCAAATTGTCTTATTTTATCTTCAGTATTTTCTAATTTTTCATTTATATTTTTCTCAGTATTTTTTGTAATTTCTTTTATATTATTTTCTAATTTATGTATATTATTTTTAATTAAATTTATGTTTGATTCAATATTATTATTTTCCTTTATTGGAAAATATTTATTTTGATTTGTATTTTTTATTGTTTCATATTCATTTAAATTTTGTATAACTTTATCTATTTTTTCATTTAATTCATTAAATTTATTTTTATTTTCATCTTCAATTTTTTTAAATATAGGAAGGGAGCTTTTTATAGATAGTACTTCATTATTATTATTATTTTCTTCTTTTTTTAATTGATTAAATTTTTCTTCTAATGAATTGATTTGATTTAATATATTTTTAAAATCAAAATTGTAATTTTCATTTTTTTCAATTTTTAAATTAATGTTATTCATATCTTTTTCATATTCTTTTCTTTTAATAAAATTATTTTCATTTTCTATAATTTTATTATTAATATCTTTTAATTGATTATCATATGAAATTGTCTTTATTTGACTATTAAAGTCTTGTTTTAAATCTTTAATTTTTTTTTCAATTTTTAAATTATTATTTTCTATTTGTTTATTGCAGTCATTATAGTCTTGTTTAATATCATTTTGTAAATTATTAATATCATTTTGTTTTTTATTTAAATCATCATTTATTTTATTGATTTGATTTTCAAAATTATGTAATTGATTAGAATAAATATTAAAAGGTTGTGAAATTGAATCTTTTATAGTTTCAAATTTAGAATCATAATATTTATTTTTATTTTCATATTCTGATTTCTTTATTGAATTTTTTGATAAATCATTAATTTCATTTTCTATTTCTTTAATTGTTTTATTGAAATCTTCTTTAAATATCATATTATCTTCATCATTTTTAATTTTCTTTTCAATATCTTCTATTCTTTCATTAAATGTTTTTTTGTTTATTATATTTATATTATTTTCCTTTATTTTTTTATCTATTTTATCATTAAATTTTTTTTCAATATTTTCTTCATGATTATAAATATTTTCATCACATTTTTTCTCTAAATAATATTTATTATCATTTATATTTTTTTCCAATTCTGTAATTTTTGTTAATAAATTATTAATTGATTCATTATGTTCATTTTTTGTGACAAATTGTTCATTTAATCTATAAATATTATCAATGGAATTTTTTAATTCTTTAATATTATTATTTATTGAATTTAATTGTTTATTTATATCATTTAATTCATTTTGAAATTCTTCTTTTAATATAAAATTTTTTTGTTTTTTTAAATTATTATTAAAATCACTTTTAAAAGGGATAATTAAATTTTCAAATTCATTTTTTGCAATTTTTTTCATCTTTTTTTCATTAATAGCATTTATATTTTCAATTGTTTTATTTTCATTCTGAGAGTTTAATATTTGATTATTATTTTCTTCAAAGAAATTTTCATTAGTATTTAAATTATTATTTCTTTCATTATAATTTTGATATAATTTTTCATTTTGATTATTAATTTGATTTGGATTATTATTTGATAATAATTCTTTTGTTTGATTTAAATTAATTGGAGTACTAGTATATAATTGATTAGTTGGAATATATACATAATTTTGTGTTTGAGTAATATTTTGTTTTGGTTCTGAAAGAATATTTTTTATTTCATTTATATTTTTATAAATTTCTCTTGTTGTTCTTGAGTTTATAGACATTTTTTATTAATTTGTTCTAAATTTATATCATTAAATTTTTATTTTTTTAATTATTAATTATTTACATTAATTTAACAAATTATTTTTTTTAATATATCTCCTAAAAAAACTTTTATTTTACTTATTTAATTAAAATAAATGATATTTATAGGTAAATTAAAAACAAATTTCAAATATTTTAAATAATTTAAATGTAAATTAAAATTAATAATAATTTAAATATATTTTTATTAATTTATTATTTTATGCTCCTGAAATAATAATAAATAAATAAATAAATTTATTTGGAACAGAAACTTAACAATTATTTTTATTTTTATATTGAAATCCTTTTTTTATTTCTTTATCAATATATGTTTTATTTTTCACTTAAAGAAAGCAAGATATTTAGACAATGTTATGTGAATATGTAATAGTTTCATTAAATAAGTTGTATTCTACAATTTCTTACCTTTGAATATTTATTCTTTATACTAAATATCAATTATATCTAAAGAAGACAACTTACCATCTAACCATTATAAGAACAGAAAAACATATAGGATAAATACTTCCTTTTCCTTGAGGAATTAAATATAATTGTTTTAAAATCAATTATAGAAAATTTAAATTCAAATATTCTATTAATATTGTTATTAATGTAAATCCCTTTCTAAAAAATTATTATGAAATTTCCCAAAACCTGAATATTTAAATCTATAAAATATTAATATATAATATAATGATGATATTATTGATTAAATTTAATAAATTTTTTAATCAATTAATTAATAATTTTTATTTTTATTTTTATGACTTTTTTAATATATTTTTATTAAATTATAATTTATTTAAAAAAAATTAAATAATAATATATTTTTAATATTTGAAATTAAATATGTCAAACTTAATGAAAGAATTACAACAAGAAATAATAAATAATGATCAATTAAAAGCCAAAATTAAACAATTAAAACAAATAATTGAATCTTCAAATGGTCAAAATAATAAAATAAAAAATAATTTAGATTATATAAGGGAAACATATTTTAATAATATTGATTATAGTGAAATGATAATTGAAATAGGAAAAATGATTCAAAATAATAAATTATTAATTGAAGAAAATGAAGAGAAATCTTATGAATTAAAAATTTTAAATAAAGAAGTTCAAAAGTTAAGAATTATGGAAAAAAATTATGAAAAATTTCAAAATGAATATAATTATTTTAATACAGATAAACAAATTCTTCAAAAAAATTTATCAGAACTTTCTTTAAATTACCAAAGAAATTTAAATGATTTACAAAATTTACAATATAAAAATAATGAATTAGAAAAGGAAAATTTAGTTTTAAAAAATGAAATAGAAAAAATTAAATATATAATAGAAGAAAATGAAAAATTATCAAAAAATATTTCTGAGTTAAAAGATAAAAATAATAATTTAATATATGATAATTCTTATTTAAAAGATTATCAAATTGAATATGATAAATTAACAAGAGAAAAAATTCATCTAAAAGAAGAATTTGACGAATTAAAAAAAGAAAATCAATATTATTTAAATCAATATAATAAAATAAAAGAATATTTAAATAATCATAATAATATAGAAAAAATAAATGAAGAATTAAGAAATGAAATAAAAAATTTAACAAAAAAAAATGAATATTTAGAAAGTGAAAAAACTAAAAATGAAAATTATTATAAAGAAAAAATAAAAATGATAGAAAAAGAAAAAGAGCTTTTAGAAAAAATGTTAATTAAAAACCAAAAACTTGAAACAATCAATAATTCAACTTCATCAAAAACTAATTCAATAACACAAGAAAAATACAATTATACTAATTATAATAATTTTAATAATTTAAATACTAAAAAATACATTGAAGAAAATGAATTTTTTGCAAAAGTATTAAATAGAATTATTAAATATCATATAAATAAAATAGAAGTAAAAAATATAATTTGTGAATTATTAAATACATATGAAAAAAGAATTTTTTTAGAAGAACAAGTTGAAAGAGAAGAAAGAGAAATGGAACAATCTTTTAAATATGATATTTCTAATAAACAGAAAAGTGGGTTTCAAAATGATAAAATATTAAATAAAAAACAATTAAATGAAATAATACAAAAAATTGATTTATTACAAAATATGTTAAAACAATATGAAAAATAATTTATATTTAATATAAATTTAAATAACATCAAAAAAAAATTTAAAAAAATTGTATCATATTCTCATAAGAAGTAACATTTAAATAAAAAAAGGCTAATAAAAACTAAAAAAAATGAAAAAAAATGATTAACTAATCAAAATCAAGGAAACAATAAGACCATAAAGTCCAAGAGCTTCAGCAAAAATTAAAATAAGCATCATCCCAACAAATAATTTATCTTGTTGACCGAGTCCTCTAGCTCCAGCATCACCAGCAATTCCAATAGCAATTCCAGCAGCCCATGAACTAATACCACAGCATAGTCCAGAAGCTAAATGAGCAAAACCATTACTATAAGTATATTTATCACCAGAATTTACTTTTTGTACTAAAATAACTGCAACTATTAAACCATATATACCTAGAATACCAGCCATAATTACTGGAATTATTGCTTTTATAATTTTATCTGGTTTTAATACTCCCATTGTAGATATTCCTACTCCTGCTTTTGCTGTTCCATATGCTGCACCTAAGTTTGCGAATATTAAGGCTGCTGCTACACCAAGAAAACCATAACATCCTGCTGGACCATAGTTTTTTGATTTGTCTTCTCCTGTTGCTTGGGTGATTAATATTCCTAACATTTTTTTTTTATTTGATTTTTTTATTTTTTTTTTTTTTTTTTTTTTTTTAATTTTTTTTATTTT
>Ga0256407_10009682_pt1 | contig 13731 bp, 7 predicted proteins | sample RumenRJG_04DNA_FD_193489 | JGI IMG/M metagenome (GOLD analysis project Ga0256407, IMG submission 193489) | Bovine rumen microbial communities from Lethbridge, Alberta, Canada - RJG_04 | ecosystem: Host-associated > Mammals > Digestive system > Stomach > Rumen | place: Canada: Alberta | collected... | reverse complement strand
GAGGCCATGGAGAAAATTTTTAAAGTGTATATATTTTTTCGGAGTATAAATCGCGGCATCAAAAAATTTTTTTTGGGAAAAACTTATGTGAAACTAGTATTTTTCTTATTCATTTAATTCATTAATTATTTTCATATTTTCTTCATTATTTTTTATTATTTAATTCATTTTATATTTCTATGTGTTTTTTCAACCTTTTTGATTTATTTTCTTTAATTTTGTCATCTTTTTTTTTAAATTTTTTCTAAAAAATCAATTATAAATTTTTATCAATAAATTTAATTATTTTTACTCTAATCTCAAATATATATAAAAAGATTTCTAATTATATAATAATTTCTGTATATTAATATAAATTCCTATTTTTAATTTTATTTTTTTTATTAAACTTTATAATTATAAATCATTAAATTTTATTTTATACATATTTTATTAATGATAAAAAAGTGTCAATCTTTATTTCCAGCATTAATATCATCTTTTACATTTCAAAAAGAAAATCACTATAAAAAATATATAAAAAACCTTCAATTCCCATTTCCAGAAATAATTCCTCCAACATTTCCAAATTATTCAATTAATATAAAAAATTTTAATGTAATAGGTGATGGAAAAACTCTTTGTACAGAAGCATTTTCAAAAGCAATAGAAAATCTTTATTCTCATGGTGGTGGAAAATTAATAATTCCATCAGGTATATGGTTAACTGGGCCAATTGAATTAAAAAGTAATATAAACCTTCATCTTGAAATTGGTGCAATAATTCAATTTTCTGGAGAAGAAAAACATTATCCAATTATAGAAACATCATTTGAAGGACTTAATACAAAACGTTGCCAATCTCCATTAAGTGCAAAAAATTCAATAAACATTGCAATTACTGGAAATGGTGTAATTGATGGAAATGGCCAATTTTGGAGACCTATTAAAAAAGAGAAAATTATTAATTTACAATGGGAAGAAATTATAAAAAGAAATAATGGTATTGTTATTAATGGTAATTATTGGGTTCCAAATGAAGGTTATATAAAAGCAGAAAAAAAAGCAAATATGAATGTTGTAAATTGTAACAATGAAAATGAATTGAATGAATATAAAAGATTTCTTCGTCCTGTAATGGTTAATTTTGTTAATTGTAAAAATATATTTTTAGAAGGAGTAATTTTTCAAAATTCTCCAGCTTGGAATATACATTTATTAATATGTGAAAATATAATTATAGAAAATATATATTCAAAAAATCCATCTTATGCTCAAAATGGAGATGGACTTGATGTAGAATCTTGTAAAAATATATTAATAATAAATTGTAAATTTGAAGCTGGAGATGATGGAATTTGTATTAAAAGTGGTAAAGATGAAGATGGACGTAAAAGAGATATAAAATGTGAAAATGTTGTTATTGATGGATGTAGTGTATTTAATAGTTTTGCAGGATTTGTTATTGGTTCTGAAATGAGTGGAGGTGTAAAGAATATAGCAGTTAAAAATTGTCAATTTATTGGAAGTGATATGGGAATAAGATTTAAATCTAAAAGAGGTCGTGGAGGTATTGTTGAAAATATTTTTATTGATGGAATTTCTATGATTAATATTAAAACTAATGCTATTATTTTTGATATGTTTTATAGAGGAAATAAAAATGAAGAAATTAATACCACGGACAATTCTAATCTAGTTAATGAGACTACTCCTATTTTTAGGAAAATTAATATTGAAAATATTATTTGTAGTTGTAATGGAAATGCAATGGAATTTAATGGTCTTCCTGAAATGCCTATTCATTCAATTATTTTAAAAAATATTTATATTATTGCTGGTGGAAATCCTAGGTTTAATAATGTTAAGAATTTAAAAAAAGAAAATGTAAATATAATTATAAATTAAATATTAATTGTAATAATGATATTATAAAAAAATAATGAGAATATGGTTTTTTTGAAAATCAATTTCATTATATTTAATAATATTATGAATAGTTGTTTTTTTAATTTTTATAATCATTTATTTTTAAATGTTATTATTAAAAATATTAAAATAATATATAAATATAATCAAAAAGGTATAAAATATTGAAATATATTAAAATTAATATTTTATTTAATTTTAAATAATGATTAATTATATATTGATAGATTTCACCATTATTTGATAAAAAATAATTCTCATTCTTTTTATATTAATAAAAATTATTAATTTTTTAATTTATTTTTAATATTGTCAATATTATTATAATATCTTGATTTATTATTCTTTATTAATTCTAATATTTTATTTAATCTTAAAAATATAATATTGTAAGAAATGATAATAAATATTATAATATTACAATTGCATATATATTAAATATATTTTAGAATAAATTAAATTTCATTTATAAATCTCATAAAAGATATTTATAAACATATTATAAATTTTGATAATTACTCATTGATAATATATTTATTTTATGTATTTATAATATTTATTAACAAAATAAAAATATATATTAATTTTTATTTTGCATAATATAAATAATATATATAATAATCAATTAAAATAAAGCTCTATTAAAATATTCCATATTTCATTACTCTTTTTTTATTTCTTTCTATATAATCTTTTTTCTTTTTTTTCCATTTATATTTTTTATTTATTTTTTTTACTATAATTTTTTAATTCTATTTTCTATTATTTAATGAATCTAATCCTTTTTTTTAAATCTTTTAGTCATTAATTTATTAAAATTTTTTTATCTTTATTTTTATATTTACAATTCTTTATCCTTTATTTTAAACAATTAATTATTAAATATTTTTTTATTTAAAAAATAAATATATTTATTTTTTCTTTTTTATTTTTTATTATTATTTTTTTGATTTTGATTTATATTATTGTTTTATATTAAATGATTTTTTTATTTATATTTAATTTAACAATCTTATAATTTAACTTTTATAATTATGGATTTTTATTTTCTTCTTCATTCAATTTTTGTACTATTTGATATTTAATTTCTTCTGGAATTAAATTAATTAAATCTACACTAGTTTTTAATAATTGTTTTAAATTTTCTTCATAACTCTTCCAAACCAAACAATATAATAAAATTACACAACATAATAAAACAATAAATGTAGAAACGTTAATTAATTTAATTTCATCAATAAAATTTTCAAATTCTTTATTCATAAGAGCAATAATCGTTTTATACCAAGGTCTAATAACATTTTTAGCAATACTATTAATTTCTTTAAATTCAGGTGAATTCCATAACTCAAAATTATTTCTAGTATTAGGATTAATATAGGTAACACAAATATATCTGATTAATTCATAATATCTTGCAATAACTGATTTAAATCCATTTTCAAGTGTTCCTAAATAAGTCGATGAATCATAAGTTTGAACTGAAGCAGATGAGATTGAAGAATTTATATTTGTTGCAATGGATGTAATATCTTTATTTAAATAATCAAATAATTTTTTTATATAATTACCGTGAAGAAAACAACTTGTATTGTATGATACTACAAATAAATTTTCAAAAGTATCAGAAATTGTTAAAAATGTATAAATAAAAATTTCTTCTGTTGTAGTTTGATTATATATAGGAATTGTAGGATCATATAAAAAAGATTTTACAACATCTAAACTTAAAATATTATCACTTTGACAATATTGAGTTACATTAAATACATCAGTAAATTTATTTATATTTTTCATATTTCTAGTGTTATATGTATATTTAAAAACCATATATCCTTGTAATATTACAATAAATATAACCATTTTAATATAATTAATTAAATATTGACTTGATGATTTCATTGATTGTTTATATTCATTTTTAGTTTTAAATTTTATTATATTAATATCATCAGGTTTTATATTTGAAGAATAATCAACCATTGATTCTTCTTCATTTTCTTCATTTCCGAAAAATTTATTTAATAATTTATTAACAAAAGATTCTGATGAATTTTTTAATTCTTCAAATATTCTTTTTTTAATAGTTAAAAATAAATCAATAGGTTTTTCTCTATCATTAATAAATTTTGAAATTAATTTCCATAAAATAATCAAAAATATGACAGAAGCAATAAATGAAAAAATAAATATAAATAAAATTAATTTATTCATTTTTGCATGATTTTTAACATCATCAACTAATAAAACAGTAACATTTCTCCATACTAATAAATAATCATTTAACAAATTCATCATTAATTCATAAGCATTTCTATCAGTAATATTAATTTTTTGATAATAATCAGTAACTCTTGAAACATAATAAATTGAAGTTGGTATTCTACTCATTGCAATACTAAAAGGTTGATGTTCAATAGTTTTTTCTCCATTAGAAAGAGTCATAATATAAACTTGAGTATTAGATGTATAATAATTATATTCTTTTGAAAATTTTACAGTTGCATTAGAATAATATGAATATGTTTGAGAAAAATCAGCTCTACAATTTGCCATTTCTGTCATCATTTCTTTAACATATTCTTCAACACTCACATTTTCTTCTTTACTTAAATAATTATCTGTAATTTGTGCTAAAATTGCTTCAGTAATAAAAAATTTGGTATAAACTAAAGTATTTAAAATTGTAAATGCCTTATCCATATAACTCATTCTTTGTTCTGAATCTGATATTGCATTTAAAGTAATAATAAATTCTATAATAATTATTACACAAATTAAAACAAAAGCAATAAAACTAAAATAAGTTATATAAGTAACACTTTTTTCATTAAAAATATTACTTAATGCTGCACTTGAATCAGTAGAAAATTCATTTGAAAAATGAGTGCTTGAATTATCACTTGTACTTAAATTTGATAAATTTGTTGAAACAGTATTTGAAGGTTGAGAATTTAAAGTATTATTTTCAGGATTTGGATTATCACTTTGTTTACTTTCTATTTTTTTTCTTAAATCAGGATGAGCTTTTAATTTTTCCTCAATTCTCTTTACAAAAGAACTAATTGATATTTTAATAATTGGTTCTTGACCTTTTCCAACTGGATATCTTTCTTTATTTGGTCTATGTTTTTCTAATGATATTTCATTTCCATAAAATGGTAATGTTAATATAAAATTTTTTACATCTTCTGCTTTTCTACTACTCATTTCTAATATTTTTTCTTTTGTTAATTGATTTTCAATTTTTTTCTCTTCTTCATTTGATTCTCCATCTTCATCACCTTCTTCATTTTCTCCTTTTTTTTTCTTCTTTTTTTCTACTTTTTTATTAGTATTTTTTTCATCTATATTATCTATATCATTTTCTTGAGTTTCATTTTCAAGTAAAATATTTGTTTCAATTAATTTATGATCTTCAGTTTTTTTAGTAACTAAAACAGTTCTAATATAATTTAATCTTAAAACATCAAATAAAACATGTTTAGTTGAATTAGGTTTAAATTCATCAGGATCAACATTTCCTTTTTTATTCCCAGGATCAGTAAATCTAAAACAATATCCTAAAGTTTCATCATCATTATATTTTATTCTAAAAATTAATAATAAAAATTCTTTATTTTTAGATTCTTTTATTAATTCATTAATATCGTCATCTTTACTTCTTTGATTATCATTTTTAGGATAAATTATATCAGGATAAATCCACATTACTTTTCTAGGTTCTTCTTCATAATCTGAATATCTTTCATTTAAAGAAAGATATTCTAAATTATTTTCACTTCTTACTAAAATATTCATATTAATAACATATTTTTTGAGTAAATCCATTGATAATCCTAAATTAATAGCACTTGAAGAAATACTATCAACAGTAAAATCGTCTTTTGTTAATACATAAAATGCATAAACTGATTTTGTATCTTTTGCTTCAAATTTACTTTTTATAATATAAGTATTTGAAAAATCATCATCATTATAAATTGTAAATCTAGAATTTACAGGAATTAAATAACCTACTTTTGTTTTTGGTAATAAAAAAATTTGTTTTTTATCGGAACCTCTGAAATTATTATCTTTATGAGATGTTAATTGAGAATGCATTGATTTTAATCTATTAGATAACATTTTAGCATGTTCTTCTATATAAATTGATGGCATTAAAACTTCAATATTTTTTCCTATTAAATCTTGTTTTATAAATCCTAATAAATAAATTATTGAGTTTGAACATTGAATTATATTACAATCTCCTTTTTCATTTGTTCTACAATATATAACATATTCTTGATTTTCTAATAATATATCTAAATTATTTATATCAAATTTTTCATCATCAATTTTACGTGATTCATAATGTTGTTCTTCATTTAATTTTTTTGTTATTTCTTCACTCTTTTTTTTATTTCTTATTATTTCTCTTAAGAAATAAGCATATAATTGAGCAACTGATTGATTTTCAATATCAATTTTTTTATTTTTTAAATTATTTTCCCATAATGTATTAATTTCATTTAAAAATTTATTTAATTTATTTCCTAAAAAATATAATTTGTTTAGGTTTAAATTATTAGTTAAATTTGCTGCTAAAATGCCCCAAAATTCACCATATAATTTAGTAGAAGTTTCTATTAAAAATTTTAATCTTTGATACTTTTGTTCAATTGTTTCTTCAACTTTAATCATTTCATTTCCATCATTCATATCATTCATTTTATTAACTGATTCAATATTTTGTTTAATACAATGAATAATATAATCTTCTGTCAATGAATTTTTTTGCTTTTCTAATTTAGCTAAATAAGTTTTTGCAGCATTTAAATTATATTTTTTTTCATAATTAAATTGAACAAAAATCATTAATAATAATCTACTATTTGGAAATTTTTTAATACCTAAATTAAAATGATTATTTATATAATGAAGTAAACTAGTTTTTTGAATTGCAAAATTATTTGGATTTTCTAAAAATTTTTTCAATGGGCATTCTTCATTTAAACAAGTCTCTTCATGAATTGAAATAACACCTTTTAATAATATTTCATTTTTTGTACCTGTATTATTTTTATTTGATTTACCCCCAGTTTTATTATTATTATTATTTTCGATATAATTATCAATTAATTTAATTAAATATTTTGTTCTTGTTAAATATTCATTTATATTATTAAAATTTGATGAAGCATAAACAAATGATTCACTTTTTTTTCTATAATAAATTATCCCAAATGTAATAATTAAAGGATATCCACATATTAATAAATAAATATTTCCATTTATTTTTGAATTTTCAGCTAATTTATTTATAATTAGAACAAAATTTGTCCAAAAGAATGATGCATTTCTAATAGATAAAAAACTTTCAAGTGTATAATTATTATATGTTGGTTCATCAAATCCTTTTTTTAAATTAAATAAAGACAAAATTAACATAATTACTATACTTATATATTCATCTTTTATAAAAATATATTTTATTACAAGAATAATTTTTGTAAAATAAAGAAAAGTATCACTTGAAGTACTAATTTTTGTTGTTGTTTTTTTTGTATTAAAAGGATTAAAATAAAAAATTGTACATATAATAATAAGCATATAAAAAACTAATGAAAATATTATACTTAATATAGAATATAAATAATGTAATCCTTTCCAACATTTAATTGGATTTTTGACAATTACAATTCTATCATTTTCACATTTAAGTGGTAATAATATAATTTCATTGATTGGAATAATTAAAAAAATTGTAAAAGGAGTTGTAAAATATCTTGTAAAAATTATTCCAATTTGATAAAATTTTGAAGTTATTTTATTAAATTTAATTATCATTGTAATAAATAAACAATGAAGGAATATATAAGCTAAAAATCCAAAATAAATTATTATATATAAATCATATTTAATATATTTGAATATTGGAGTAATTCTAGATGCTCCTATAAATAAACTTATATTATCCATTTTAGACATTTTTATTTTCCAGACTTTTAAATGAGGCTCTGAAAATGAATATGAAATTAATTGAAATGTTTCTATTATTAAAAGTAATGAACAAATAAATATATTGAAATCTTTTTTTCGTAAAACAAAAAAGTAAAAATTAAAAATTTTTGTTTTCAAATTTACTTCATCTATAACATTTAAATCCTTAGAAAATTTAGGGTTTTTATCAAAATTATTATCCATTTAATTTTAATTAAAATGTTGATTAAAATATTAATTATAAAATTTCTTAAATATATCTTAATTTTTAATAAAAAAAATATAATAATATAAAAATTCCATAATTACAAACTAAGAATAAACAATAATTCATAATAAATAAATATTATAAAAAATTTAAATAAAATTGTTAACTTAAATAAAAAAAACAGGAATAAAAAATATAAAAATTTCATTATAAAATATTCATTTAAAATTCTTACATTATTTATTGGAATATATTATTTTGAAAAATACATTAAAAAACTAATAAATTAATTTATTTAAATTTTTTGATATTAAATATAATGTCTGCACCTGAAAAAAAACCACAAGAGCCTCCAAAAGAACCAACAAATAAGGAAATAATTCAAAAATATAATGAAACAAAACAAAAATATACATTATTTTTCCAAAAGGCTTTAGAAATAGAACAAGAATTAGTAGAACATAAGTAAAAAAATTTATATTTAAATATATTAGTTTAGTTGCATCCACAATAGAAAAATTAACTGATAATAGAAGATGTTTTAGAAAAATTGGAGGTGTTTTAGTAGAAAAAGATTTAGCCACAGTTAAAAAAGATCTTTCAGTAGAAATTTCTAATATTAAAGCAACTTTAGATGTTGTAAATAAATCAATGAAACAACAAGAAGATATTTTAACTCAATTTGAAAAGAGATATGGAGATATTCTTAGAGAAAATACTACTAAAAAATCAGAAGAAAAAAAAGAGAATAAAGATAATAAAGAAGGAGGAGGAGTACTTGTATAATAAAAAATATAATATTTTTTTATTATAAAAAATTTAAAAATTTTCAATTCTAATGAAAAGAAATTTATCTTTATATTAAAAATGAAAAAAAATTTATAGAATTATCATCTATTTATATAAATAAAAAAAAAGGGAATTTATGGTAATTCCATCATTTTAAATGAGATATTTTCTAATTTAAAATTCATTTCACCTTTTAATTTAAAATTATCATCTTCTTTAATTAATAAAATAGAACCATTTGTACTTCCTAAATCTTTATAATAAAACATATTACATTCTTTTGAAAATTCTATCACACCATGAACTTTTGAAATTGAAGGTTTTGATATTATAATTTTACAATTAGTTCTTCCTATTGAAATAGGAGTATCATTTTCATTAAAGGAATAAAATTTATTTTCATTATCTTCATCTTCAATTTCAATTTCTATTCCTTTTATATTATTTATTTTTTTTGTTATTATTGTTATAAATATATTTCCTAATAATAAATAATAATCTTTTTCATTATTAAAATATACAAAATCATTTATTTCATAATGAATTATAATAGAATCATGTATCATATAAAGATTAAAATCTTTAGTTTTTTTTTGAAAAGAGATATTAAAAACTCTTCCAGTAGAAGATTCTTTTTTTTTAACAAAATTATATTCATTTGTATAATTAATAATAAAATCATTATAATATATTCCCCTATAATCAGTAGTATCTTTTAAACCAAAAAAAGTTTGACAATCTTTTTTTTGTCTTAAACCATTTATCATTCCTTCACTAGTTATTATAATTTCTTTTCCAAAAAATAATTCTCCAGAACATAATAACTTTGGACCAATTATTCCAATATCTTCTTTTGCATTTCTTATTGATTGAATTGGAAAATTTGAAAAAGAAATTAATGAAGAAAATAAATTATTATCTTTTATTTTTGAATGATTTGAAATTTTTGAACTTTTATCATATTTTACTTCTTCGATAAATCTTGGAGAAATGAATTCATTTGATGCTGTTGTTTCTTTATTTTGTTCAAAAGGGTTATTTCTTGTATTTTTTGATTCATGATTATGTAGATTTTTATTTTCAAATATCTTATTTAAATTTGGTATATTTGATATTTTTTTTGTAGATGTATGTTTTATCATTGATTCTTCTATTTTAATTTTAGGTTGATAACAACATTCAAAGATGGAAAAAATATTATTCATTGATTTATTTTTAAAAATAATTTACTTATTTTTTACTAATAATAATAATTTTTTTTTTAATGTATTTTATTATATTTTTTAATATAAAAAATAATGCTAAAATTTTATTTCAAAAAAAAAAATTTATAACTCATTCATTCAATTGTTTATTTTTAACATAATTCAAAAATAATTTTAATATAAATAAATTATTTTATTTCTGATTATCTTTAATAAATTGTACAACTGTATTATAAGGATTATTATCACCTTTAACATAAAGTCTCATCATAGTATCTCTAACTTTTCTCAAAGCTTTTCTAACATCTTTAACTTTTTTAATAACAATTTCTTTAAGCATAGGAATTAAATCATACAAAGTAGTATCTTTTTTATCATCAATCCAAGTATTAATAAAAATTCCATTATCACTTTGTAATTTAAAATTATCATAAGCATTATCAATAATAATAACTTTTTTTAAATCTCTTCCTAATTTGGATAAATCTTTCAAATAAGTATTTTTTAATACAGTAGTATGAATTCTATATAAACGATGCTTAATCCATTTTTTATTTTTATCAATTGAATCTAATATTGTATCTGCATAATCTTTAACACTTGCAGTAAATACAACAATTTCATAATATTTACTTAATTCAGATAAAAATTCTTTTGTTCCAGGACGAATTAATGGAATTATTTCTTGTTGATCTAAACAATGTATTATTGTTTCATCTAAATCAAGAACTAAAGTATATTTATATTTTGATTCAATTTTAGGGAGAAATGGTCCTGGTAAATTTTTATGAGTAAATGATTCTTGGAAATTTTCTGATGCGTAAATTAACATATTTTTCAAATTGAATAAATTATTTTTTACATTATCCAAAGTACATTTTTCTAAATTACACATTATATCATTTATAATTGAAAATATTCTAAAATCTTCTCTGTTGTTAAAATATAATAAAATAAAATTTCCTATTGAATTAAATAAAATATTATTATTTTGTTCTATTATAAATTTTTCATCACCTGATAAATTTTCACTTCTTTTTATTTTTACACATTCTCTTAATTTATTTACCCAAATATTATTTAAATATTCTTGATTAATTTTTTTTATTAATAAATTGATTATCATTATTAAATTTTGATGAGTATAATATAAAATATTTTTTAAATGATCAATTGTCATTTCATTTAATAAATTTTTTAAATATACAAAAGTACTTAAAACTGCTGATATAAATTCATATATTTGAGCACAATTAACTTGATATTTAAATTTTTCATCAGAAAAAAATATTACAAAGGTTTGAATACTTGTAATATGAGAGAATTCAAAATATTCTTCTGCAGAAAAATTAAAATTTACCTTTATTCTAATATTATCTAATATTTTATATAATTTATCTTCTTGTATTAATAAGTCTTCAACATTTAATGATAATTTTTTATCTTTTGTTGCTGCAAGTATATTTTTTGTTTCATCGAAATTATTTCCATGTGTTTTTGAATTATTCATATAGTCTCTTAAATTTTGAAGATCATTTTCTTTATTTGATGGTTTATTAAATGTATTTTCAAATATTTGTGATTCTTTTATTTTATTTGAAGAATTAGTTGGAGGATTATTTGTTTTCATTTATATTTATGAACAGATTAAAAATAAAAAAAGAAAAAAATATAAATTCAGTATTTAAAAAATATGAAAAATATAAATAATGAATATTAATTCTAAAATTAATACAAAAATAGAAATATAAAGAATATATCAATTATCATAAATTAAAAATTTATCTATTTTCTCTTTTTTATAATTTTTATATCATTATATCTTTTTTTAATTATAATGAATATAATAATTTAAAATTTTTATATTTATATAATAAAAATACATAATTTTAATATTATTTTTTTTTTTAATTATCTGATTCAGATTCATTTTCTTCTTCATATGATTCTTCCTCCTCTTCTTCTTCACCTTGTTCAGAACGATCAATATCAATTTGATTATCACCATTTTTAATTTCTCCAATAACTTTAGCAATTTCTTGTTCTTCTTTCATTCCATACATATTATCTTTTATAGATTGTTTTAATGTAGAAACTTGTTGAATTAAGATATCATTTTCTTTATCTTTTTGTCTTTCTTTTGCTTTTGAAAGTTCTAAATCTTTAGTAATTGAATTTATTTTTTGTTGTAAAGCTTTTTTATTATTTTTAAATTCATTAATTTGAGCTTCTAAATAACGAATTTGAGTTTCTTTATCATTATTAAGTAAATCCATATATTTTAATTGTTCATTTAATTCATTTAATTCATTTTGTTGTTTTTTTATTTTTTGAATTGATTCTTTATCAATATTTAATCTATATTTCTCTAATTCATCTATTTTTTCCTTTAAAATTGAAAATTGATTTTCATTTTCTTCACCATAAAAATTTTTTAATTTTTCTTTTTCTTCATCTGATAAAAGTTTATATGCTGATGAAGTGACTTTATTAAATGATTGTTCTTTTATTTTTTTCATTCTTTCTTCTCTATTTATTTCATATCTTGAATTTTCATCTTGTTGTTTTTTTAAAACTTCTTTTTTATGTTTTTCATAATCTTTTCCATTACTATAATATTTATTTTCTAATTCTTTATATTCTAATTGTTCTTTTAAAACTCTATTTTTACAATTTTGTAATTCATTTTCTAAATTTTCTAAAGTTTTTTCTAAATTTTCTTTTTCTTTTGGACAAGTTTCATGTGGTTTATTTAATAATTTTAAAGTCTTAACTTCTTTTTTTAATCTATTATTTTCTCTTTCAATATCAATTAATTTATCTGATAATTCTCTTTTTGTATTTGAATCGGTATATTTATCTAAAATTTTTCTCATTTCTTTATTTTCATTTGAAAGTGCCTTTGCTAAAGTTTGTGTATTTCTTATTTCTTTATCTTTTACTTTTAATGCTATTTTTATTGGTTCATCTGTTTCTTTTTCTATTGGAATTCCTTTTTTTATCATTGTTTGTTTTACTTGCGATGAAAGGTCAGTTAAATTATTTTGTAAAGTATTGTTATTTTCTATTATTAATTGAATATCTTTTTCTTTATTTAATAATTCTGTGTTTAATTTTTCAAATTCTTCTAAATATTTATTTTTTTCAGTTTCAATTTGTTTTTTTAATTCATTTATTATATCTAAATATTTTTTTTCTTCCGTTTGTACAGATGGTATTTTTTTTATATCATTTTTTACTTTTTCTTCTTTAGTTTTTGTTTTTTTTATTTTTTCATTTTTATATTTATTTTTAAAACTTTCATCAATACTAACTTCATTTCTATATTCTGTTTCAGAATGTTTTATTCTTGGATCTTGATTAATAGGTGGTAATATTAAATCTTCATTATTTCTATTAAATTCTAAATTTACTTCTTGTTGAGATATATTCAACATATTATTATTATCTGTTATTTTACTTAAACCTAATAAATCTGCTAATTCTTGATTTGAATTCATTTATTATTATTTTTTTTTATTTTTATTTTAATATATTTTCGTTTTTTTTGTTTTTGATTATTTTTTATATATTAATATAATAAATTTAAATGTATTCAAAAGAAGAAGAGAAAAAATTTACTTCTGAATATGTGCA
>Ga0256407_10009681_pt1 | contig 13733 bp, 13 predicted proteins | sample RumenRJG_04DNA_FD_193489 | JGI IMG/M metagenome (GOLD analysis project Ga0256407, IMG submission 193489) | Bovine rumen microbial communities from Lethbridge, Alberta, Canada - RJG_04 | ecosystem: Host-associated > Mammals > Digestive system > Stomach > Rumen | place: Canada: Alberta... | reverse complement strand
CTTCTGGCAAGTCACTGGTATTTTTTGTTTATGTCGCTGCATATCGGAATGCATGTTCAGATGATTGCGGGCAAGATGAAAGTTCCTCGCAAAGGTTTTTCTTCTATTATAATGCGTACTATTTTCATTTTAATTTCCCTTTACGGCATTTATGCTTTCATCATCCGTGGTATCTGGCGTTATCTGATTCTACAACAGAAGTTCTTCTTCCTTGATTTTGAGCGCGGATACTTTTTGTTTGTTTTGGACTATATTTCAATTATAATTCTTTTTGCGACAGTCATTCATTACATAAATAAACTTCTTCAAAAGGGGGCATAAATGAGCATAACAGTAAATCTCAGGTACACGGGCAAGGGCAACGCCGCAATCGATTTTGCAAAAGAAATGACAGAAAGCGGCACTGTAGAAAAAATCAGGGCAGAGAAGGGTAACTTACGTTATGAATATTATCTGCCTCTTTTTGATGACAGTTCTGACAAAACCGTTCTTCTGATTGACCAGTGGGAAAATCAAGAAGCCATAGACATTCATCACGCAAGCCCGATGATGAAGACAATTGCCGCTCTTCGTGAAAAATATGATTTACACATGACCGTGGAGCGTTTTGTCTCTGATGACGGCGGCGTTCCAGAAAGTGACAGGGCGTTTATAAGAAAATAAGCGTTTATAGAAACTCTTTTGCCAGAATAACAGTTTACGCCAGCAAACTGTTAATCGAGTGATTTGAGCTTCTTTTTGTCCTCGTAAATTTCTTTATCGGCCCGCTCAAAAATTTCCGAAACAAAACTGTCGGTTTCAGGATTGTAGTCTGCCATTCCAGAAGCTAATGTTACCCCGGAGCCATTCTTTTTATTTTCAATAACCTGGGTTCGCAATTTGTTCATAAGCTCGTGCCTTGCCGAATAATCGTTCCCGCGAAGGAAGACTACGAACTCATCGCCGCCCACCCTGAACACTGGGCTGTGAACGAAAATGTTGCACAAAAGATGTGAGGCAGAACGAATATACTCATCTCCTGCGTTATGCCCCTGACTATCATTTATCTGTTATGGTAATTTCATATATTCTTCAAAAGTTTTCATGTCAGTCCTCCTTCTTCTTGTTGGCTTCTTCTGCCTCAACTATTTCTTTTACCATTCTTACATAAACGACTTTTAGGGGTGAGCGCATCTTTTGACACGCTGTTGTGAGGATTTTTGAACTTTCTGCCAGCTTAAATCTAAAATCCGCCGTTCAGGTACGCCCGCTCAATAATGTAGGAAGGCTCGTAATATGCACTTGAATTGTAATTGTCGATTGTATCGCATATAGGAGCATTGTAAACACGCAACATGCCGTCGATATAATCTTCGTCTTTTGAAAGTGTTGCTAGAATCAGACGGTTGTAAACTTTCCCCATCTGAGTTGGTGTTGGAATTTTGCTGCAAAGTTCCTTGTCGATATTTTCGATATAAAAGTTTCCTTCCTGTAGCTTGTTGTCTTCAATCCAGTCTGCCTCAACTTGAAGTGGATTTTCCGCGTGAAGCACCTGCGCACAGCTGATGAGGTGAAGCCATCTGTCTTTGGGAATGGAATTAACTACATACTTGTTTTTCTGATGTAATTTCCGGGCTGTCCGCTCAATCATATAGCAGAGAAAATACAAATCATTTTCGCTAATGTCTTCATCGGGAAAATACTTGTTTTTCATAGCTCGTAACTCCTTAAAAATTTAATCGTATTAAGAGCTTTTTGTGTGCAGAACAGAATTTGGTGCGTTGGATATTTGAATTTGGTTAGCTCCCAAAATGCTTCTCGTGAGATATTCCCATTGAGGAAATCTTCAACATAATCCCAAATCGTATCATCAGCCATCGGACCGTCTACAATATCATAATTATGTTCTTTTCCAGTGCGGCAATCTGCTACAAAATCAAGCCATTCATCAGAGAGTTCTGGAAAACTCAGCAACTTAAGAGATTCATCTGGTGTATATTCATAAACATTCACAAAATGCGGAAAACGCCTTGTAAGTGCCCAGCGTTTTGCCTGTTTTTCCATTTTAGTGCAATAAAAACCGTAGCCGAAATCTTTGTAAAAGCCCTGTGTGAGAATTTTGGGATGTTCTACAGTCTGGTTGCTTCCATGAAAAATCTGCATGATTGCATTATATCATGTATTACTTGCTTATGATACAAAAAAAAAATCTATCTTTTTTTTAACTTTCAAGCATAAGAGGATGAATAAAAGGAGACAGACGAGAAAATTAATAATACAGCCTTACACCCGATATGACAGTACCAAAGCACCCGTTTGACAGTACCATATCGCCGTTTGGTACTGTCATATCACCCTTTTGGTACTGTCAAATTCCGGCACAGGCAAAAAAAAAATCGGATGCAGAACCTGCTTAAAGTTCTGCATCCTCAATTCATTTGCCCTTACTCTCCGGTTTTGTCAGCCTTAGATTTTTTATCAGGGACAATGACTTTCTCAAAATGAAGGTCATTGAACTCATTTTTGAATTCACTGCTTCCGCGAAGCACAACGCGCACGTTCTTTATCGAGTTGCCCGTCACGTCCTCTTCCTTCTCCTTGCCGTCTGACTTGAAAGTAAGGCGCAGGATTCCGAAGTCTCCGAGGCGGATGCTGTGTCCTTCCTTGAGCCACATGGGAAGCATCTCAATAAATGAGGCGAGCACTGCGCTTACGTCGGCCAGTGTAAGCGTGCTGTACTTGCTTATCTGCTGTGCGATTGTACGGAGCGAGATTTCGTTGCTCCATACAGGCTGTGCATAGTAAAGCGGTTCTGAGCTTTTGTCGATCGGATTGGCTCTTTTTACAACTGAATAGTTCATAGTTTTTTCTCCATTCGTGACCATGCCGCCGCCGCTCGCGAATCAGCGCAGCAGGTCACGCTCTGCTTAACGCTCCGAGCCTTTTGAACTGACAGTCCCGCGCTCAGATGCGTTAAGTAGAATATAACAGAAAAAAACGCCCTGAAATGTAGAAGTTTGTCTACAAATCAGAGCGCAAATTTCTGATAAAGCTCGTTTCTGGAGCTTACGCCACACTTTCTGTAGATTCTTGAGAAATAGGTTCCCACGGTTGAAGCCGAGACTCCAAGTTTCCGTGCAATTGACTCCTGCTTCATACCCTTGAGCATGAAGAGCATTACGCTCTTTTCATTCGGAGAAAGCTTTTCGAAATCCTCACGATACGAATTTTCCACGACAGCCGGGACTGTAGACGAGATTTTATAGGAACCATACCTTTCGATTTTTTCCCTGCACAGGCTTATGTCGTTTTCTGTACAGAAGCCAGAAATTACAACAGGAACCTCGTGGCGGCAGACCGTCTCGTAGCCTGCCTGTGTGAACGGCTCAAAGGCAATGCAGGCAAGCAGAAGATTTTTCTCTCCCTGTGCAAGCGAAAGTATGAATTCCAGCTCAAAGAAATCAAGGCAGCCGTTGACAACGAGCAGACCGGCATTGCAGAAACTGTTCTTTAAGTCTGACTCCGAATTCAAGAGGGTAATTTTTGCCACACTCCATATCTTTCTTATGAACGGGGAAAGCAAAACCGACTGGTGCTCCGTGAAACCGTACACGGCGACATTAATCACATTTTTCATAGGGTACCTCCTTTTTTTGTGATTATTTTAATTTTCGGACTGCCTTTGTAGACAAACTTCTACATCCGCATGCTTTTTTTTCTGTTATCCTTATTTCAAGACAGTCCGGAATGTCTGAATCTTTTATAAAAGGAGTTTCTTTATGGAAAGGGAAATGCTTACAAAAATTTACGGTGAATTCTGCTCGCTTCGCGGCGAAATGTCGGAATTCAAGAGGCGCACGCTGGAAAGGCTTGAGGAAGTGGAAAGGAATTTCAGGCAGAGTTCCGTTGAGCGTGCGGCGCGGTTGTGCAGGACTGTCTCGCTTATCACAGGACTTATTTCCATCGTGTCAGCGGCATACACGGTTCTGTCAAAATTTATTGTTAAAGGAGGCCTGGTATGAAAAAGAACAGGGAAAACATCAGCATGATTGAATTTACATACGCAGAACTTACCTCGAACATAATCAAGAGGCTGCTTCTGCTCATAGGGAAATTAACCGGATACAAGGGGGCTGCGGTTGTAATAGCAACAAAGCTCCTGATTTCAGGCTATATCGGTGAGACTGCATGGGTTTCGGCAGTAATATCTGCACTGTGCGGAATCATCATGCCGAAAACTCTTTCAAAAATAGGGAAAGAAAAACCGGATGGGGATTCTGACTCTTTAGGTGACACAGACCACCTGATTCAATGACAAAAAGCCCGGTAAGCAAGTAAAATCTCGGCTTACCGGGCTTTTCTTCTATAGATTATCTGCCTTTAGAATCATGCTTCTCTCCCAGTCGAGAAGTTCATGTTCCTCTGTGCCATTGCTGCCTTTTACATCACACAGAACCCTGAATACAGGCTCCGTGCCGCTCCCGCGCATCCAGATGTAGGCAAGAGGCTCTTTGTTTTTGCCGGTAAAGAGGATTTTTAAGCCGCCTTTGCCGTTTTTTGAATAATCAGAAAGATTACGGTTTTCTTCGGTTCCGTTTGTGCCGACAGCCTCGTAAGCTTCGATTCCATATTTTGATGAAAGCTCTGATTTTTTTGCCTGCCATTCTTCTTCAAAGATTTTCTGGAAGTTTCCTTTGAGATGCGAATGGTCAGCAGTCTTGATTTTGAGGATTGCCCTCTCTTCTGCAACACCGGTCGTTGTGTAAGCAGGAAGTGTTTCAATCACATCAAGAAGAGTAAAGCTGTTATTATATAGAAGATTTCGTGAATCACACCAGATGTGGAAAAGACCTTTTACCTTCTTTCCGCCCTCTTCTGAATCACGGAGAACCAGAAGCTTGACCAAAGCAAAGATTGTATTGAGCGGATCACGAACCGCAGCCGGATGAGTGATGTTTCCGCCGTTGCTTCCCTCGCCAAGAATACGGACGGTAAAGCCTTCGCCACGCTTTTTTCGCGCAAGGTTTACGACATTTGCCTCGCCTACTTCCGCACGGAACAGCTTTGCGCCGAATGAAGAAACCACTTCATCAATACGCATTGAGGTCGGACAGTTTGCCGCTACGGCAAGATTTTCTGAATCCTTACCGCCCAGATACTTCATGTAGGCAAGCTCAGAAAGGACTGAAAGGGCAAAAACTTCCTGAGCCTTGAGGACCTCTGCCTTGCCTGTCTTTTCGTTCCAGAAAACGATGTTTCCGCGGTCGCCGTCACAGTCAGGCATGTAGCCCAGCTTGACTTCTGAATGACCTTCCTTCTGAAGCCTCTCCATTTCGGCGGCACACCAGACAAGATTTTCCGGCTCCGGGATAATCGCATGTACGATTTTGCCCGGCTCGTCATTGATTCCGTAATAAGAAATTCCTGCATCCTTGAAGACAGCCTTGTCGATTGAAAGGGTGCGGGCAGAACCGTTCATGTCGGCAATGATTCCCAGCGGATTTGAAGCGATGCTCTGCTTTATTTTTGAGAAAAGAACTTCCTGACCAGCCTTGTCGCCTGTAGCAGAAATAACTTCCTTTGAAAAAGCCATGTAAGCCTGTTTTGACTCAACCTTTGACTTTTCGCTTTGTGCGATAATTTCTCGAACTTCATCATGGGCTTCTTCCGGGGAATTAGCAGTTTTTGGAGATTTATGATCATTCAAAACTGCTTTAATCCGCTCAATCTCTGACTCGGAAGCACATTTTTCGTTGAGAGCCTTTACCAACTTGGCATTTTCAGTGCCGTTCAAAACACCGCCGTCGTCCAGACCGAATTTGATTCCGTTGTGGCCGATCGGGTTGTGACTGGCAGAAATGTAAATGAAACCGCTGGCAGATTTGCCGTAAGCCATAATCTCTGGAGCCGCTATGACTCCGGGATATTTGACGCGGATATTTTTGGCAACAAGGATTTTGAGCATGGCTTCACAGATTGCCTTGCCAGAGGGCCTTGTGTCGCGCCCCAAAATTACAACCGGGGAAGAAGATTTTTCTGTTATATAATCCGCAAAGACCTCGGCCGCGATTCCAGAAAGAATCTGGTCGTCTTCGCTGATTTGTGTTGTATTGTCATTTTCATCGCCCGAAACTGCGAAAACCTTTCGCCACCCCGAAGCAGATGTAATCATCTTGTGTTCCATAATTGCATTATTCTAACATGGAATTAAGTGTAGTTTCAATCAGAATTATACAATTCATGGGGAAACATTTCAGAGTTTTCACAGACTTAATTGACAGTAAAAAATTACAATGATAAAATGCTTGTCGCAATTATTATAAAAATAAGGAATTAGTTTTATGAAAAACAAAATGCTTTGGGTTGGTTCTGTAATCATCCTTATCCTTTCTGTTATTTGTTTCGTTGTTTTTGGAGTAGGCACAGAATTGATTCGTGTCCTCAAGGGCGAAGGCAACGGAATCTCGTTCGGCAAATATGACGGCAAAGACATTGTTCTTGCTCCTGGCACAGATTTCGCAAACTCTGTACAGAATTACACAAACTATTACCAGAATCAGGGCCGCGACCTTGACCAGTCTGCATATTTCTATATTTACAGCTATGCATTCAACAACGCCGTTCAGTCGGCAGCATACAAAGATGCCGTAAAGAAATCTGGCTACAAACCAAGCGCAGCAGAAATCTCACGCGTAATGCTCCCATACTTCCTCAACTCAGAAGGAAAATATGATCCAAAACTTTACAGCAAAGTTTCAAACGCAGATAAAGAATCTTTGAAGAACGACATTTCAAAACAGCTCGTATGGCAGCGTTTCAGCGATGATATGTTCGGCTCATCAAAGAAATTGGGCGAATATGAATTCTTCGGCCTCAAATCAAGCGAAAAAGAATCAAACTTCCTCGCTTCTCTCAACGAAGAAAAACGCTCATTCGACACAGTTGCATTCAACAAGGCAGATTACCCAGAGTCAGAAATCAAAAAGTTTGGCTCAGAGAACATCAACCTTTTCACAAGCTACTCTCTCTCAATGATCACCGTCAAAGAAGAAGCACAGGCAAAGAAATTGGCTGGCCAGCTTGCAAACAATGAAATCACATTCAAAGATGCCGTTACTGAATATTCAGAAAAGTATTACACAGACGGTGACGGCAAAATCAAAGAGAACTACGCATATCAGATCAAAGAGAACCTCGCAAATGCCGAAGATTTCTCAAAGATTGATTCACTCGCAAAAGACGCTGTCAGCGAGGTTATCAAAACAAACAACGGCTTCTCAATTTACCAGTGCACAGGCGACAAAACACCTGCAAACATCGAAGAATCATCAATCGTTGAAGCTGTAAAGAATTACATCAATATCAACGAACCTAAGAAAATTGAAGATTACTTCATCGCAAAAGCAAATGATTTCATCAAAGATGCAAAATCTGAAGGTTTCGACAAGGCTGCAAAAACAGCAAATGTTGAGGTAGTTTCTATTCCAGCATTCCCACTCAACTATGGCAACTTGGGAATCGCAGATACTATCGATGCAAGCCAGGCAAAGGCTTTTGCTAGCGCAAGCACAACCGAGGATTTCCTTAAAACAGCATTCACAATGAAGCTCAATGACATTTCTGAGCCAATGGTAATGAACAACTACGTAACTGTATTCCAGCTCAAAGGCATTCAGAATGACAAGGCAACAGACGAGAGCAAATCTAAGATTAAGATTGAAGTAATCGATTATGATCAGTCTGGCGCACAGTCGGCTCTCCTTTCAAGCTCAAAGGTTGAGAACAATGTAGCTGACGTTTATTTCAACAAATTCCTTTCTAAATAAAGGGAGTAAAATTTGGAATTAAACATTCCGCAGAAGCCCTGCCTGGTTCAAACCGAGCGGGGCTTTTCTGTTTCTTATCAGAACCGCTTTCTTTACTCAAAATACGCTCCAAGCCGTGCAATTGAAGGAGCAATAGATTCTCTCACAATTCTTCCAGGAACATTGATTCTGGCTCTCTCCCCTGCACTTTGGCTCGGTCTTGATAAACTTCTTGAAAGGCTGCCACAAGATTGCTTTGTTCTAGGTATCGAAACTGACGAAAACTTACATGAGTTTGCAGAAGAAAAGCTTTCACAATTAAAGGTGAATGGCACAAATCTAGGCAAAGTTGCTCTTCTTCCTTTTTCAGAAAATGAATATATCGTAAATATTCTGAGCGGAGAGCGAACACTCGAAGCATTGAAACTGACTCACATCTCAACTTTCCGCCGTGCTATTCCTATTGAAATGAGCGCAGGAACTCAATTCAACAAAGAAAAGTATTTTGCAATCGCAAGCCTTACTCAAAACACAATCGCCTCATTCTGGAAGAACAGGATTACGCTCACAAAGCTTGGGCGGCTTTATTCACGGAATCTTTTCAAAAACCTTGCGAATATTCCGAATACCATTGATTTTAAGGCTTTATCGCACAAAATAAACCAGCCGATTTTTGTTTTCGGAGCTGGAGAAAGCATTGAAGAAACAGTTTCGAACATTCCAAAGCAAGAACTCGAAAAATGTTTTGTGATTGCAGTTGATGCAGCTTCCCCTTCACTCAAAGCGATGGGAGCAAAAATCGATGCAGTAGTAGCCGTAGAAGGCCAGCTTGCAATCGAAAAGGCATATATTGGCGGCACGGCAAAATCGTCTCTAATAATCGCGGATATCACTTCCAGAAAGGCCGTCACCCGACACACACGGAATGCCGTCACATATTTTGCTTCAAAATACACGGATTCTCAGTTCTTCAGAAATCTTTCGCAAAAAGAATTTTTCCCGCCAGTTGTTCCGCCGCTCGGCTCGGTGGGGCTTACGGCTATCTATATCGCGCTTCTTTTACGCAAAGACCAGAACGTGCCTGTTTTCATGAGCGGTTTGGATTTTTCTTTCTCACTCGGACGCACCCATGCCAAAAACGCACCGGCACATATAGCCCGTCTCTGCACAGCGACCAAATTCAATCCGCCAGAAAATTATGGGGCGGCATTCCGCACAGGAGCAAGGCAAATCTTAGGCAAGAACAATATTCCTGTTTTTACGGACACGGCACTTGAAGGCTACGCAAAAAGCTTCGCTGATGCCTTTGCAACAAGTCCAAACCTTTACGACGCCGGAAAGCAGGGAATTCCGCTTGGAGTGCAGGAGATTTCTTCTGAAAAACTGAATGCATATCTTGAGACAGTGGATGAAAAGATTATCGGGTCAAGCCCGATAATGACAGTGAAGTCATCAAGCCCGATAATAGCTGAAGGAATGCAGGGCTATCTTTCACAGTGTCATTGCCGTGCTCAGACACGGCAATCTATAAAAGACTACCTTGAAAGCGAAGAAAAAGCCCTCAACCGCATAAAAGAGCTGTTAATGTTTGGAAAAGCTGTTGCTAGCTGCTCATGCTCGCTAGAAGACGAACTTGAAACACTGATAGCACCGAGGGAATATCTCTTCTTGCACTTCCCGGACGGCTATAAATGCAAAACCTCCGACCTAAGCTTCTTAAAGCGGGTCAGAGGCCAAATAGATTTCTTCTTGAAAGATATAAAAATGGGACTTGCTACTCTTCTTTCTCTTTAAGAACAGCAAGGAAGGCTGTCTGCGGCAATTCGACGTTACCAATCATCTTCATGCGCTTTTTTCCTTCCTTCTGCTTTTCGAGAAGTTTTCGCTTTCGAGTGACGTCACCACCATAACACTTGGCAAGAACATCCTTTCGCACTGGATTGACGGTCTCGCGCGCGATAATCTGGCTTCCGATTGCGCCCTGAATAGCAATCTTAAACTGCTGGCGGCTGATTTCGCCCTTAAGACGCTCGCAAACCTTCTTGGCACGAACAGCTGCTTCCGGCTTATAGGCAAGTTGGCTCAGAGCATCGACAGGCTTACCGTTGAGCAAAATATCAACCTTTACCAAATCGGTCTGCTGGTAGTCAGTTATTTCGTAGTCGAATGATGCGTAACCACGGCTGTAGCTCTTCAATTTATCGTAAAAATCAAAAAGAACCTCGGCAAGTGGCATTTCGTAAGTGAGTTCGACTCGCTTTTCGTCAAGGTAAGTCATATTTTTTTGAACGCCGCGCTTTTCAGTGCAGAGATTCATGATTGCGCCGATGTAATCAGTCGGCGTGATAATCGTTGCCTTAATATACGGTTCCCATGCTTCCTGGATTTTCGTCTCCGGGAACTCCGTAGGATTATCGATAATCTGCTCAGTACCGTTGGTCATCTTGATTTTGTACTGAACGCTCGGTGCCGTAAAGATTACGGCCTGGTCGTAGTCTCGTTCCAACCGCTCCTGAATAATTTCAAGATGCAAAAGCCCCAAGAAACCGCAACGGAATCCGTTTCCAAGAGCAAGGGAATTGTCTTTTTCGTAAATCAAAGAGGCATCGTTCAGCTTGAGCTTTTCCATGCTCTCTTTGAGTTCTTCGTAGTCATTTGAATCAATCGGGTAAATCGAAGAGAAGACGACAGGTTTGACATCCTTAAAGCCACCAAGTGGCTCTGGAGCCGGGTCGCTTGCCAGAGTGACAGTATCACCGACTCGGACATCACTTACAGTCTTAACGCCTGCGATAATGTAGCCTACGTCGCCAGCCTCAAGATATGGAGTTTCCTCGTAATTGATTTTGAAAATACCAATCTGGTCAACCTTGTAGTCGGTATTGTTTGACATGAAGCGGATAATATCGCCTTTTTTAATGCGTCCTTCTTTAACGCGGATATGAATGATGACACCGCGGTATTCGTCATAGTGGCAGTCAAAAATCAAAGCCTGAGCCTTGCCGTTGGGGTCGCCGCTCGGAGCCGGGAATTTTGTGACGATTGCTTCCATTAAATCGTCAATGCCCTCACCTGTCTTTGCGCTGACAGGAACTGCATCTTCTGAATCAAGGCCGAGGTCATGGTCAATCTGCTTTTTGATTCTAGGCAAATCCGCGCTAGGAAGGTCAATCTTATTGATTACAGGAACAATCGTTAAATCCTGCTCCATTGCCATGTAAAGGTTAGAGACGGTCTGGCTTTCAACGCCCTGAGAAGCGTCAATCAAAAGAAGGGCTCCCTCACATGAGGCAATGGCCCGGCTGACTTCATAAGAAAAATCGACATGGCCCGGAGTGTCAACGAAATTAAGCTCGTAGTCGTTTCCGTCTTTTGCATGATAAGGAATCGTGACGGCCTGACTTTTAATTGTGATTCCGCGTTCTCGCTCAATGTCCATATTGTCGAGAATCTGATTCATCATCTGGCGGTCATCAATAATCTTCGCTTTCTGAATCAAGCGGTCTGCAAGTGTAGATTTTCCATGGTCAATATGCGCAACGATACAAAAATTGCGCTTAAATTTCATCTCTGTCATTATGCTCTAATTCTATAGGAAATCACGATTTGGAGCAATCGGGCTTAAAAATAGTATGGGCTGTCGAGCGCACCTGCAATTCCCATCATGCCGTCAAGATAGCCTTTTTTGCGATTCTTGGCGTAAATCTCAGCATAAATCGCAGAATTCTCATCGTTCAGTTTTATATTTCTGATTTCAATCGGGTCATTCTCAGAAAATCCCGATTCATCAGCTATAGACCCCTTTATAATCTGCTCAACAGAATATTTTCGGGAGCTGGACGTTGAGACAGAAATCAATTTCATTCCGAAAATCGGCAGGAAAGACTTTGCGATTATGTCACCTTTGTAAATATTATAGCCTGGATTCTCTGGACGAGTTCCAAGATACACATCGCTCTCCAAGAATTCTTCTTCGCCACGGCGGTATTTAACCCTGATTATTGATTTTGATGCCGTTTTCATGAGAATGTTCTGCATATCCTCAAGAGTGCGGACTTTCTGGCCATCAACCTCACAAATCAAATCGCCCGGTACAATCCTTGCCCTGCTAGCGCTTGCACCAGGGAAAACATACTGAACTTCAAGCCCCGCATCCTTTCCAAGCTCTTTTTTGGTGTGACCATAGCAGCCGAACCACGGATGAAGAACCTTTCCGCCGGCATAAAGAGCTGGCAATAGGCTCTTTAAATATTCAACAGGAATAGCAAAATTCAAGCCCTCAAACTGCAACATTCCCGCAAAAACGATCGCCTGAACATTGCCGTTCGCATCGATACATGGGCCGCCAGAATTTCCCTGATTAACAGCCGCATCAATCTGCATTACAGAACCGAGCGTGAACAATTTTCGGTCAGTCGCGCTCACAATTCCGCTCGTAAGAGTGCGTTCCAGGCCAACAGGCGAGCCAATCGCATAGATTTTATCACCAGCGTCCAAATCCGAGCTTGAACCAAGAGAAAAGACATATGGAGCATCAACTTCAGTTTTGATTAAAGCAAGATCAACTTCAGGGTCATATCCAATTACCTTCGCAGGAATACGAGTGTCGCTGTCCTCCGCAAGCTTTATATAGAGGCGGGAAAATCCTTCGCTCTTTTTATCAACCAAGTCAGAAATAACGTGATGGTTCGTAACGATGTAGCCGTCCTTTGAGATAAAAAAGCCCGACCCAATCACACGATCGGCAAATCCCATGCCACGCTCAACTTTGATTCCCTTGTCAACCCAAATCGTAACCGTACCATTTATATAGGAAGAAACCTTCTTTGCTGCGCTTGATTTTTCGCCGTTCAAGCCAGGAACATTCTTTTTTGAAAGAGAAGCAAGCTCAGAAGATGATTTTGAAAGCTTGGAAACTGCCGGCGAAGAAAGTGTTTCAAGAGATTTTGCGATTCGGAGCGCGTTAAACCAATCTTGCTTTTCGACAACCTCATTGTATTCTTCGAGAACCTTTGCCTCACACAAAGAAATTGTCTCGTCGTCCTTCAAAAGATAGGCCCGCCATAAAGCCTGTACGGAATTCTTCTCCAGCAAGTCATTTATACGCTTTTTTTCTTCGTTACGGACATCTTCCTGAGTATAATCAATGTCAGAATATACATTTTCCGGGTCACGCACGGAAGAGCATGACAAAAAGCCCAAAAAACTAAAAAAAAGAAACAGGATTTTTAATTTACACATATTTTTCATATTCACACATGTTTTTTATATAGCAAAAGCAACAGGAAATGGGGCGCACCCCTAAAATCCTAATTGATTATTTCCATTGCAAAAACAAATTTTTCGATTCGTACGGCAAGGAACCGCTTGTTTTCGGCTGGATTATTGCTTTCTACTATAATAGAAACACCTTGTTCTGGTATTTGGTTAATCTCTGAGAGAATATTTTTTTCATCATCTTTTGCGCCGTTCTTTGCAATCCAATAAAAACCGTCTGCCTCACCTTTGATAACTGAAAGCACACTGTTCTCACTTTTTACGAAAGAAGGAACTCCGTTTACGGAAGAAACCGTTATAATTCCATCTATACGCTCAGAAGCATTCTTTTCTTCTGAGAATTTCGCAAAATTAAGTATAGGATAATGGAATTTGGCTTCCTCAAACACTTTTTCTTTTACAGAAGATGGATATTTTATATACTGGATATCCCAGTTTCCGTCACCGTTCGTATCCCATGAAGAAATTTTACCAGGAACCTTATCACCCTTGTCACCCGGAAGATATTCTTCGGTAAAATCAGGGATTGTGTCTCCGTTTCGGTCAACGGTGATTTTCTTGACATAGAATCCGGTTCCCTGTGCTGGAGAGCCAAAAAGATTCGTCATTATCTGCATTTCATCATTGGTGGAAATAAAAGTCTCGCTTCCGTCCGAAGCAAACCCATAATAC
>Ga0256407_10009680_pt1 | contig 13733 bp, 12 predicted proteins | sample RumenRJG_04DNA_FD_193489 | JGI IMG/M metagenome (GOLD analysis project Ga0256407, IMG submission 193489) | Bovine rumen microbial communities from Lethbridge, Alberta, Canada - RJG_04 | ecosystem: Host-associated > Mammals > Digestive system > Stomach > Rumen | place: Canada: Alberta... | reverse complement strand
AATTATCCAATCATTATAAATAAGAGATACATATGGATACGATAAAGATCAAGGAAAGCAAGATTGCCAACAACATGACATCATCTATGCTGATACATCCAGGAGAGATGATAAAAGATGAAATTATCGCTCGTGGTTTAACGCAGAAAGGACTCGCAGAGCAGATGGGAGTCTCCTGCACTGTATTCAATGAGATTCTCAATGGCAAGCGCCCAGTTACTACGGAATACGCACTATTGTTAGAGGCCGCTTTGGGTACCCCAGCCACTATATGGATTGGTCTTCAGGCAGATTACAATATGCAGAAAGCCAAGCAAGACAAGTCGTTTATGAAGCGTTTAGAGAATATCAGAAAAATTGCCGCTGTCTTTTAATATCTAACATCTTCCACCATACATCTTCCTTCGCTCTATTCCCAGACCACCAAGTCACGAGGTAGGGCTATTTTCTTGGCTTCGCCACGTTTACCGTCAATATAGTAATGCTTTGCAATATTGCTGTCAAACTGAAAGGCACTATTAATTCGGGTACACTTCTCGTTAATAGAGTTTAGTGTTGGGTTAGTAACGTCCTCTATACTCTGCAGAACCTTCTCATTCATCCCGTTTGGTTTCAGTTTCAAATAGATTTGGGTTAGTTCTTCCCTGTAGTCAGGCAAGTGCTTGAAAATAATACCCTCAGGATGTTTCAAGAACAAAAGATAGACTGCCTTCACTATAGGTTCCATTTTAATCTCCAGATTATAATATTCTGGTAATAGAATACTATAGTCTTTGGTGACAACAAGTCGACTCAACTTATCTGGGCTTTCAGATAGTTGTGGCTCATTCTTTTTCTGAACTTCAATGGGTCTTTTCTTCTCCATAAAGAAAAGAATAATCAGACCAATAGCAACAAGAACATCAACAATATTCCAAATCAACCGTCCCAGTGCAATCTTTGCAAACGGTTGAAACAGTAAGGCTAAAATCCCAAACACCCATGCCATCCTTTCCATCTTCTCCTGATAGTACCTGTATGCCATCACGCCAAACACCACCATTGCCAAGAATCGTACCATCATATAGTAACCGTACGGCATAGGAGCCAAACATAGCAGCATCATTGCTGCAAGAATAAGATACGCATATTTCATTTTACCTCCAATCGTCAAGATGTGCATGAGCCTCAACTTCGTTTTCTATATCATCAGAGAGAGCTGGGAAGAAATCCATACCAGTAATACGTTCCACATTATCCACAGTATTAACGAACTGGTCTTTCTTTTTCTTTCCCGCATTGTTCCTGACAATGTATCCTATCGCCTTTGGTTTACCTTGTAGGCAGAGTATCACCTTAAAGAATGCCTCTGGCACCACTACTCGGTTTTCCCCTATCGTCTCATGCTCCTTGTTCAGAAACACAGGCCCACAGACAATATAGACACCACCATACTTCTTTGCCCATCGGCGACAGTCCATCTCAATCCTATTCCATAGTCCACTATTCAGACTTGCATCCTGAGGACACACATTAGTCAAAGCAAACGACTCATACATCGCCTGTTCATCCCATTTATTATCTCCTGCAGGACACATATGTCCACGTGACCAACCACTCTTCCGATAGTCTTCCAATGTAGCACGAGGCATTGCCACATCTTCATCTTCGTAGAAATAATTTAATCTTTCTACGGGGCCGTCTGTATGTTCCGAGGTCAACTGCCAAGCCACCCAGTTGGGGCAACGAGTGTCTTTATTATAAGAGACCGTGTATGCTTTTCTCCTAATTATATATTCTTTGGCTTCGGATAAAGACAATACCGTTAGAATATCATATTCTTCTTTTTGAATTATTGGGTCTGACGATAATGATTTATCGTATATCAACTTCGTATTTCGTTTATCTTTTAAACAAGAAGACAAACAACTACATAGAAGAATTAAGCCACATATTGTCTGTATACGATTCATTTGAATGTCAAATATGGTTTGACAACCTCTATACTCCATGCGTAATTAAGATTCGCTTGCGATCCTTCATAAAGTGTTCCTGAGGTTATACCAACTACTTCTCCATATTCATTTATCAACGCTCCACCACTGCTACCATGATCTATTTGGGCGTTAATTTGCATCAGATTCTCATCTCGCCATTGTGATACATCTCCAGAAGAAAACGTATTTTCCAATCCTCTTGGGCTACCAATTGCATAAATCCGATCACCGATATTTGGCTTGTTATGTGCTATAGGTATATAAGAAGTTCTACCACAGTCCACTCTAAAGATTATAAAATCTTCTTCTTCACTTTTTGTATAAATGTCACTAACCTTATAGGGCTGATCGCTGTTTTCCAATTTAATTGCTTCAGCTCCTATACCTGTACCTTTAAACACATGGTAATTACTAACAGCTAAGCCATTATTATCAATAAAGAATCCAGATCCTTGATATACGTTTGTACCATCTGATGTAAACACCATAAAAACTGCGGAATGGAATTTTTGGAAGATTTCATTACCTTCCATTTTTCCGCTAGAACGTTTTACCTTTTTGACAATTGGGCTATTGTTTGAGTAATCCACTGCATCGGAAACCTGTTGTTGCAAATGACCAGACTTGTGAGCACAGGAAAAAAACATGAATGCCCCAATTACAATTATAATTCTTTTTATCATTCTACTTCTGTTCATCTTTTATTATGTTTTTTGGTAAGATATGAATAAGAAAGCGTTGGTTAGTGACTTCGTCCTTTTCTCTCATTGAATTTGTGGGAATCTTTCCATCACCACTACCGGCTATCTGTATTTCACAGTTGTCTCCAAAGGATAGTTTCCTATCTACTATCCAATATGAGATAAGTCCCAACGCTCTTTCGTAACTTAATTCATAATTCCGAGAGTAGTTGTCTCTTGATGCCTGTCCCTCTATAATCAACAGATATTGATATTCTCGATGGTTTTTTAGAAACTGTTCTATTTCCTTGCCAGCTTCAAACAGAGAGTCCAATTTCTCGCTGTTAATTCTTGATAGAGAACTCACGCCGGCAGGATATTTAACTGCAATATTCAGAACGTATTTCTTGTATTCTGGTCTATAGTCAAAGTATTTCGGATTCAAATCTTTAGTTGAGGCCTCGACTTTACGTATTTCATCTAATTGGCGCTGAGTCACTTCCATGCGTTTGTAGAGCAGTACTATGACTAGCACAAATAAGACTAGCATAATAAAAAAGAGGCTTGTCATTAAATCTGAATAGCTAGTCCAAAAAAAAGACTCTTTCTTTTTAGCCATAATATTACTGTTTAACTAACGAATCTTTTTGAAGTACGGAATCTTGCGGATATACTAAGCCTTGGTTATGTATTTCTCCATCCATATAGTTTGATTCAATCAGTTCGTTCTGTTGAAACTCATTATTGTCATGAGACGAGATGTATAGTTTATCTATCATAACATATGCTATTCCAAGAAGACATACTGTAATAATTATTGCACATGAAGACAATACAAGTTTCATCCAACTTGGCATATAGGATTGAATAACGCTATTAGACCCATCTCCCTTTTCTATACTTTCCCGTCCTAACGATTTAAGCGTTCTACATATTTTATCAACTAGATCGGCATTAGAAGTCTCTATCCTATTAGCCAAACTCGTTAAATGCCTGGGAATCTCCGAAACTGCTTCCAACTGGGTCTGAAGTTTAGGCATCTCCTTTAGTCTATTTGTATATTCACTACACATCTTATCATTTAGAGACCTAAATTTGTCTGATTGCTCAGTCAGAGAAATCCCCAATTGATCAACTGCTTTTATTGAGGTTTCTTGTAATGAATCCAATGATTTCCTTAAAAAATCATCTTCATCAGCCACACTTTTGGCAATTTCGGCCTTATTTCTTTCGAAGAAGTCACGTATTTCTTCTAATATGTGTATCCGACTAGCTTCTTGGTTGAATTGTTCGTTAAACTTCTGAATGGTGTCTGTATAGCCCTTAATTTCTGATAAGTAACAATTGAAATCTTCAAGTTTATCCGTACACTGCTGTAATTCTTTAAGAACATTAACATTAGCTTTTGCCATCTTCATAACGTCCATGTCATGAACATTTTGTATTATTTCAGCTTGATAAGCATATGACTTGTTAACGTCTTTAAGTGCTGTTCCGAGTTCCTTGGTATTATGATAAAACGTATCATTGAATCGGTTAAGATTCTTAACCAATTTTGTTAATGCATCCGATGTATCATTAGGCAGTTCTGGAAGTAATTCTGCTTGCATCCAAGCTAAAAAATCATTTTTTCCCCTTTCTTCATTAAGCTTGCACCCTTTAAACATCAATGAATTGATAGTTGTTAGTGCTATACCGCAAATACTAGCAGCCATAGCCCATGCAACACCTCTAAGTAATTCATTAATTCCAAAAGATGCTGCTTTCATGAGCTCATTAGCTTCTTCTGGAGTAACAATTCCTGTACCAGACCCACCAATTAGAGCATCAATACTACCTGTCTGCAATAATGAGCCCAAGCCGATAATGACACCAATCATTGTACCTGCAAGACCACAATATAGAGGAACTGGAGTTTGATTGCTTATTTCTTCCTCCACAGAGTCACAATGTCTATCAATTGCATCTTTCAGAAGATGAAAATCAATAACAGATCCCGTGTTATTCCCAAGATACTTATTTATTGATTTTTTTATAGAATTAAAAACACTATTACCTACGCCATCGATACCTTGTACAAATCCAGTATTCTGGTCTTTTTGAACCCTCCATGATCTAGGAGTAGAGAAAATGTATCTATATACATACATTCTCCTTACATTCATAAAGAAAAATATGAATTGCAAAAAGATTATGGATACGACAATAATCGGTACCAAATATTCTGTATACATCATATAATTATGCCTTCAAATTTATCTTTGCTTTTTTAGTTATTATCCAACAGTTGCTTGTTACATCAAGCTCTGCCTCCCCCCATTTATTAATATCCATGTGTTTTGCATAATTCATACTGCATCCAGTATAGTCTACTGCATTCACAATAACATCAACAGAGCGAATTCTGTCCAAACTTATTGGAGCAAACTCGCAACTTTTCTCATCTTTTGAATATATAACATCAAAATATGCGCTCTCCCTTGATTTGGGATAGTCGTTGAATACGGCAATACCTTTACCACTGGTTTTGACGATTCCAAAATACCCCTTCTTTCGAGAAGACTCCTTTGTAAAAGATTCATTTCGTTCATTATTCTCAATATGAGATTCATTAAAATCCCACTGAATTACGTTAGATTCCTTTTTGCAGTTCTCTATTTCGTTTTCCAAATCAGATATTCGTTTTTGGATTGTTGACGAGATATCGTCTTTCTTTTTTTGAGAATCGAAGTTTATTCTGTTTATTTGCAGCTGAATCTTTTGTTCTAAATCTTCTATTTTATTTAGAGCCACACCATGTTGATGAGAAGATTTATAAATAGAATAAATAGATAAAAGAACTGCTATAATGCCAAGGAATAGAGCTGTGATATCCCAATATGTCAATTCAACTTCGTTTACATTAAATTGACTCTGCTGAGAACAAGCAGTCTGAGATGGTGCTACATTTTGTGTGTCTATGCCACTATTTGTTTGTAGGCTTGCACTATCTTCTACAATATCAGCCTGAACCACTTCGGTTTTTGTTACGCCTTCTGAAGATTCAGAAATCACTTCCTTTTGCAGATCTTGCGATTCTTTTACTACTTCCGAAGACAAGTCTTTCTCCTTAGAGTTAATAGTAGCATTCTTTACCGATTCGCTACTATCAACTTGCATTCCTGTCGTACTTCCAGAAGTTTTTAACTTTGTTTGTCGCTGATCTTCCATACAAGAAAACAACAAAAAACACAAGAAAAAAGTAAGATATATTTTATTCATGATACCCAAGCCTTATTTGTTTAACTCTATTGACAATGCTTGTAAAACGCCCTTAATTGGATAGAAGAACAATGTTTCGTCAAGTTTATTATTCTGTCCATCCGACTCTTCTTTCATTAAAGCTAAGCCACGTTCTACAAATGTCTTAATATCCTTTTTGCACACATCTCTAGCAATATCAAGAGAATCTTTAGTTACACCAAAATAATCATCAAAGTTAAAACTCTTGTTTAAATCATTTAAAGCGAAATCAAAGAATTGATTAACAGCTTCAACAACTTTACTTTTGTATTTTTCATTAACAGAATCATATGTATCTGTTTCTGTTACAAAGCCAGAAGCATCACTCTTCAGAATAACAATTTTATCCCTATTAATATTCTGTACATTTCCCATTAAGCCACCCTTACACGTAGACTTCTTGGGGTTTGAGTCTTCTGCCAATCCAAGAATATCCAATTCATCACCATATGGTCTCCCTAGTACATATTCAAAGATTTTCTTAGTAAACTCAGACAAATCATGACTGTTTGTAGTCAAAATAGACAGAACCTTACTACCATTTCCACTAAATGTGATATGCCTTGGAACATCCAATTCTTTTATCTTGATAATTTGGGCTATATGGTAGATTATTGCCGCATAGAACAATATGAATGTTATTTTAAAATTTTCATCATCACGTAACTTTGAATTGAAATCGATCTCATTTTTATTAAGTTTTTGAGCTAAAGTATTCTTACTCAATGAGAATAAGAACATTGCCATATTCGCTGGTTTCTCTTCATTCATACTGAAGATAAATGGAAGATCCTTTAAATCCTTATTATCCAAAATAGCTTTAAAAATGGGCTTATAATGATCTATGATTCCATTATTGGGCACACCTTCTGAAAGGGAATCTTCAAAAAGTGCATTTGCCGCAAATTTAAAAGATGTTACGAATTGTATATTCTTATCTTTTGCAAAAGCAATATCTGTTGTTCCACCGCCAATATCAACATTTACTAATCTTGTTGCATTTGCATGACGTTTGAAATAATACTGAATAGGAGCTTCTGACTCAGTCATATTTAGCGTAGATCCTCCTCCAAAATATTTTGAATAAGCTTCATCCCATGTTGATTTAAGTAGATTTTTTCGTTTAGGAGCCATGCTTATAGGATAGAACCAAGTAATTTTTGTTGCGTTAAGTTGTCCTCCGTTAAGAATGACTTTGTTACGAATCATAAGCATAATACAACCGATATACGCTTCTATTATTCTTTGCTTATTTTTACCCCATTTAATATCATCTTCTATATTATTATACATCAGGGGCTGGCGCTTGTTGTAAGTAAGAGGAATATTTACCATTCCAAATGGTTTGATAACATTCTGCCAATCTATGTTGTCTTTAGAGTATGACAAAACTGTACGAGTTGGGAACTTGAAATCTGATTTTTCACCGACCTCAGACGGCAAATAATTCTTGCTAATTTGTTCTTCCCACACCTCCAAATCTTCTTGGAATTGCAATTCCTTATTGTAAGTTGGAACAAATATCTTACAAATTATCTCTTCGTCATTATTATATGCGAATTCTTGAGGATTTACTGTCGTATCATGTGTTTTTACGTACTCAATATGAGTGTTGGAGGTTCCTAAGTCTATAGCAAAATTGAACTCGCAATTTGCTACTTGCTTTCTAAATTTAGGAACAAGTACGCCACTAATTCCATGTTTATTTACCACCTGAATGTAATCAAAATTCTCACCCTCAATTGTGTATGAATTTGTCATTGCAACAGAACTATCATTTGTGTTCCTTGTATCCAGAACAACATTTTGAAGTTGATCATTTATTCCAAAGAAATTAAATGAATACTGCTTTTCGCTGACACATCCTACTGTATAAATAGCCTCCAATGGGTTATTGAATCTAACAATAGGCATTACGAATCCCGTGAAATCAAATTCTATAATCCCACCCCTATTATTATCTCTATCAGGTTTATTGTTTCCTCCATAATAAATACGCGAATATTCAACATAATTGACGTTCTTCTCATCACCCTTAATAGGAATACGAATAGTTACTTTTATCGAGTCTCCAGCCAAGGATTCCATCTCTATCATTTTATTACCATCGTCCAAGCCGCTAATTAGCTCTTTGGAAGTAAAATAATTAAAGAACGTTTTCTTTAAAGGCAATAGATATGAAAGTAAATAGTCACTTTCTAACGAGCTATTTCCATTGAAATAGAAATCACTATTCATCCTATGGGGAATCTTGATTATATTATCCTCCAAAAAGTCACAAATAGTAAGATAAGGATATGTACTTCCGTCAAATGGCAGTGTTCTTGCATTGATATCGCTCTTTTCATCATAATAAGGAGCTCGATTCGTATTACCCCATTTCCCAGTTGTATAGAGTACATCCGCATATCTGTTTCCTGCTTCTACTGGAAGTACAAAAGGTTTATCTTTTCCAGAATAAATACTTGAGACAATTTCAAAGCCACTAAAAGAGATTCTTTGCTGTTTCTGGTATAACGGATACCCCAATACTTCAACGTCATCAGAAATTGTCTTCGAATTAACTCGTATTGCCCCAAATCCACCAACGTTATTATCAATCTGCCTCAGTTGTGTCTTTAATTCATTATCAGCAATTTCTTTATACGATAGCTCCAAATAATCATTTACCTCTGAGAAAAGGGTTGAAAATCCAGGTATTGTGTTCTTTAATAAGAACCAAGACTTGATGTATTCTTTATCAGCCCTTTTGTAGAGCGGCATGAAATCATCATCAAAGGGCACATCGTGCGCAAAAAAGATTCCTTTTATGAAATCCAGTTTATTAGCTGTCGAAAAGAAAAGGGTTGCAGGTGATGTTGCACCAATTATATTCAGCGGATTAGGCCCATGCTTGTAATTAAGCAGATAGATATTTTTAAGCTGATCAAAATTATATGTTTGCCCATCTGATAGTTTGTATTTTTCCAACGCATCACCATAATATTGATGCCCCAAACTTGAAGAATTTTTCAGATTATCAATTTCTTTCGCATAGTCCCAAGTTATAATTTCTATTATATCTGAGAATTTCTCAAAATTAAAAAATATTTCACCAACGTCAAGGGTATCAGAAATCATCTTATGAAAGATAGTTGTTCCATCAAGATGTCCAGAACGAACCACCTCCTTAAAAGCTAATTTCACTAGATCTATACGCGCAAATGGAGAAGGGATAGAAGTTATCTCATGACTTGCTGAAGCACCATCTGGATCTTTTATCGTTTCTCTTGCCGTTGAATCGTATGGAAAAGACACAGCACTATTCCAATCTTGAAAAGTTTCTGTTCCCCCTGTATATAATCTAAATATTTTCGACATAATCGTAATCCTTAAAAATTAAACTTTTCTTTTACCAATCGCTTTGTTGCTAAAGAGTACATCTCGAGAAGTTTATCTTCTTCCGTGTTACTTTTACAATTAGAGGCTGCAGAATTTAATCTCGAGACGAACAAGCTGTAATTAGATTTGAGGCTTGCCACCTTTTGAGGAGCAACACCTGTTACAACATTAAATGGTGTATCTCCAGGTGAAAGGTTGAACAAGTCTAATGAGCGTTTATTCCTTTTCAATTCTTCAAGCCATTCCTTGTAGTCTCTTAAATACTTTTGTAAATTACGGACATACGTACTTCTATAAAAATCAGGACCTAACTGTAGTGTTTTATTTGCAGCTACATCACCAGAGCTCACCATCTTTATGTACTTATCCTCAAAACAGTTTGCCAACAAAACAAGTTGAGTGAGTGGAGCTCTCAACATATCGGTCAAATTATCATAGAAGTCTGCAAAAGTAATAGATCTACCAGCTTTCTTAAGACCAAGTTCCTTATGTATAATAGAATCTGTGCTAATATCAGAATTACAAAAATCCACAATAGAAGTTGCCGCAAAGAATTCAATTAGATGAGCATCATTCTTCTGTTCTGCTCCTCCCTCATTATTTTCGTATTCATTTGTCAAATCATCACCTAAATAATATAAAGCATTAATTTGGTTGTTTGCACTAATATTCTTTTCGTAATATGCTAAAGCAGACTTTGTCTTGGAAATAAATGTTGAAGAATCTATTTCGCTTTCTTCATTATTTTTTAATCTAAAATAAGGCAAAATTGTAATCGCTCCTATTTCAGCCTGATTAATATTTGAATGATTTGCAAAGCTTTTTCCTGTCCTCAATGTTTTTAACAACAATGGGAATCCGCTTGCCCCTGTACCTCCAAAGATAGAACTTATAATGAAGATTTTATCCCCTTGTTCAAATGAATTTGCGAATGTGTTGAAGCCATCAGAATTCACGATTTGATTTAGTACGACACTACCAATATTTGGATTGCCTTTAAATCCAACATCCATTGAAGAATACAAATTTTTCTCGGAGAAAAGCATTTGAGCCATAGCCTGATTGGCATCATTCATTGATGACAAATCTATAAATTGACGAAATTCTTTGTCATTAGTATCTCTTATTACTAATGTGTAGTTGTTAAGAAGACGCCCTATTTTCGTCTTAAAGAATTCATTACTATTTCCCGAAGAAAAAGTCAGTTTCTTTTGAATTTGCATATAGTCGTTCATTAAGGTAATAGAACGAGTTAAATCTGCATTCGATTGATCAGGATCTATAACAATAGGAACAATCTCATCAACAGAGACTTTTACACCAGCTGCCAACATCATAGTAAATGAACGAAGTACTCGAGACCCTGTTCCGCCGATTCCAAAGATATATAATTTTGCCATAATTTTTTCCTTTATTATCTTCTAAACGTGTTTTCCGGTGCAATCCAGCAATTTGAACTCCACCATTTAAAAATATATGTAAACAATATGAATACAAATATTGACAACAAGCTACTTGCTAATCCAAAGCATAAACAATTCCACTCATCAATAGGGAGTGGGACTTCCTGTTTTTGTGCATTTAAAACAACCATTTTCCCCGCGTATAGGTGACTTAATATCCATTGCCATCCAACAAAAAAATTGATTACAAAATTGATGCCCAGGAAGAGAAGCCATCCCCAAAGATTACATAACCGAGGATGATTAATTACGTAATAATACACAAGCATTATAACTAATGAAATGCCAAACATTGTCAAGCCCATAGGAATGAACAAGTTTGTATTTTGTTCCATTGTAGCTTGTCCCCACATGTAGTTTGCTAAATCTAATCCGAAAAGATCTTCAAGGATACAATAGAAACTACCGAAAAATTCTCCAATCATAGTTGTTTGTTATTTAGTTATTAATTACAAATTTTATTGCAGCTAACTCTAGATGATTTTGGTATGCTTCAGCTACTCCAGTTAAAATATTCCTAATACCAGTTGTTTTGTCAATATTGTTCATGATATCTTCTCCTGTTTCGTCATTGGCATATGCCAACCATTTAGGAGTCTTAGGCAATACCAGTTTAACAGTTTCCGCACAAGATTTGGTATTAACATCAATCTTTAGAGTTATTACATGAGTATTCTTGTCGTTTTTATCCGCCAATGTTTCTACAGCAGAAACCATCACTTTATTAGGATTATGAGTTACATATCGGTTAATGTCACACAATATATTCTCTGTTTGTAATGTTTTTGACAAATTTACACGAATCTTTATTTCATAAACGCCATTAACCGAATTCTTAATAACGCATGGGTTTTGAACCAAATCAAATTGGTTTGTTATCTCAAAAGGGACATCATCATATGTTGAATATGCATAATAGTTCTTATATCCATGCTTTATTTCCGAGAAGGGTACTTTCTTATTTAAATCTGCCAGTATGGATTTGTCTCCAATAATCCACATATAATACGGGCGTTTTACACCTGTAAGTTTTGTCTTACCTCTATAAGAATAGTGAAAACCATCGAACTTCGATTCTAACCGAAAGATTTCTACACCCAAATTCCTATTTTGTTCCAATTTCGATACAAACGCATTGCGTATATCGATTTCCCTGTTAACCAAATAATCTTTTGCATCTCCTTGGGGAACATCCAAAATGCAGTCTGATATAAAGATTGAAACCGTTCTCTTATCATGAGATTTCAAAATAACATCAAACATTTCTCCTAAGTCTGAATTTGCCCTATTTCCTCCAATCTTTCTAAAAGTTTCAATATTTAAATCTCTGACAAACTTCTGAAGAGTACCTGAATAAGGCAATATCTGACTGTTTATATAATTAAGCTGCAATGTATCAGAATAGCTAGCAAGTGTACTCACGTAACTATAAATGGCATCTTTAAATTCCGCACCATCACATAGATAGCCATCCATACTTCCCGAGCTTTCCATGTAAACCTTAAGAATAGGCTTTTGAACTACTTCCTGGTTATCTACAGGAGTCCAGGTAACCTTAAAATCATGCTTGCGGAATAAAAGAATACAAATAACAGCTATTGCAACAATAATAATAGGTATCCAGATTTTTTTCATCAGGTGGTTATTAGTAATAACGCCCTAGACTCCTCTTTCAGGCAATTATATTTTTCTTTACCATATATAATAAAAGCGTGGGAGTCTGCTTGTTACTCGTCCCACTCTTCGAGGCTCTGGCATCGCCCAATCAGTCTGAACGAGCAACGCCGAAGCCCACGCCGATATGTAAACATATTATAGAATCAGCGCGAGCCAATTCCTGTAATATGGATATTACATACCCATGAGCGTCATTGTTGCTTTGTTTTTGACTGATTTTTGGAACTGCCAGATTCCGAAGAGTCTTGAACAAAGCGCAAGTAACGCTTTTCCTTATATAAAGATTCCCTTCGCTCAATCCCACCCAAGGCGGGCTTCGATCAGAGAACAATTGCAAAGATAAAACAAATAATTGAACATTCCAAACTTTTTGTCGGTATTTTTCAAAAAATGGCATTCCGCAAGGCTTGCGAAAGACCTTGTGAACGCACACTATCAAAAAGAACTACTTTGGCAACCGAAATAATCAACACCGTAGCAACAACACGAATACAAGTATCTGGGGATGGTAGGGAGGAAAGATGTATGATGTAAGATGGCAGAAGGATGATGGTATATTACTGATGGAAAAACTGAGGACATAACCTTGTGGGCTATGTCCTCGTTTGGTGATTACATCAAAATGAATCTGCCATCAAATCCTTTCGTCCTATAAGGCTGAATATCGTGATGTTGTTGTCATCATTGACTATTCGAAGGGAACGAAGAATTTCGTTAAGCGTTGAGCCACTGGTTGTCACATCATCAATCACCAATACATTCTGCTTTCGAATGGTTGCATAAAGCTCCTTATCAGCATCTGAAGCAAACTTTAAGAATTGAATCATGTAGGGACGGAAACGACTTTTCTTTACGTCTTTTGCTATTGTGAAATAATCCTTTTGGTGAATGAGATCAAGCATTTTGTTGATTGACAAACGAACTTCTTCCTTCTGAGCCTCAGTATAACGAGGCCGTCCATTCTCTAGTACATCATCCAAATATGACTGTTCAAAACCGTCCATATCAAATGAAATGTTTGATGGAAGAGCCTTTACCAACTCCATTTTCCTCAAGGTTGGCTGAGCAAAACGGTAGATGTAGCGCAACATATATTGATTTACCTTGCTTGATGATTCTGGCATAACTACCAAATCATAATCAAACAGCCCAAATTCCGCAGCACTTTAGTTTAAATTTCTTTATAAGTTCCTGAGCAACAAAAAGTTGCTCAGGATTTTGCCATGTCAGATTTTTCACTTACCTTAGTGCTGCAAATCAAGACAAGCAAAATC